>Ga0134105_1000204_pt1 | contig 72716 bp, 57 predicted proteins | sample 16_3_2metaG_FD_94457 | JGI IMG/M metagenome (GOLD analysis project Ga0134105, IMG submission 94457) | Switchgrass degrading microbial communities from high solid loading bioreactors in New Hampshire, USA - 16_60_3.3_214_A3 metaG | ecosystem: Engineered > Bioreactor > Semi-continuous > Anaerobic... | reverse complement strand
TTTTCCGGTAACCGGGGAGATATTGTGCAATGCCTGAAACAGTCGCTGCACTCGCAAGATGCATGGCAGTTCAGTTCGGGCAAGCCGAATCTACAGGCTCCGGCAAGCGCAGCACAGATGCCGGAAGGGATGATGCTGCGATTTTCCCTAATAAGTAGTTTTCTTTGTATTACCATAATTATAATAGCTGTAGAAAGAAAATGCTGAGGGCTACCTCAGTAAAGTGTCGCATAATTTATATAATGCGAAAATACAGCATTTTTCAGAAATGAAACGACAAAACTTTTGGTGTTGCGCATAAACAGTGTTTTATATATACTAAATCTGGATTAAAGCAATATTGAAAGACCTCTTCAGAAACGCTTAAAGGTCTTTGCAGCGGCCTGTGAAGCCACATGATATTGGCAACCGTTTATAATAAACTGGATGGTCATGGTTCTATAAATGCATTTGCTGTTAATCCGCGAAATATTTACTGGGTTGGGAGTGTACCGATTGCTGAAACGAATCCATTATAATTCACCTGTTATTCTTACATATGCTTTTTTGTCGCTTGTTGTTCTGATAATCGGAAATATTACCGATATGGCATCCACGCGGCTTCTATTCTCGGTTTACAGAGGAAATCTCACCGATATATTCTTTTATATCAGGCTGTTTGGACATGTATTGGGGCATGCGGACTGGAACCATTTTGTGAACAACTTCCTTATCATACTTCTCGTTGGACCCATGCTTGAAACGAAATACGGCTCCAAAAACATGTTTCATATGATATTGATTACCGCTGTCGCTACAGGCATATTAAACGTTATATTTTTCGATACCGCCTTGCTGGGAGCAAGCGGTGTGGCATTTATGCTGATCATTTTAAGTTCTTTTGCGAATATAAAAAAAGGCAGTATTCCCCTTACTCTTCTTCTTGTTGCTTCATTGTATCTCGGCAGGGAAATTGTAGAAGGCTTTACGTCCAGTGATAATATATCCCAATTCACGCACATAGCCGGAGGAATTTGCGGAGGAGTATTCGGCTTTACGCTGAGATCGGGAAAAGGTTAGATTGTTGATGCCTGGGAATCCTTTTGATTTGCGTTTTTCTGCCTGTGAAACTTCCTTTTATATTCCGAAGGGCATATCCCGTATTCTTTTTTAAACATATTGGAAAAGTTGAACATATCCTTATAGCCGCAGCTTCGTGCTGCTTCGCTTACGATGCAGTCATACCGGCTTAACAGTTCAGCCGCCTTGCCAAGCCTGTACTTAAGAATATATTTCTGAGGGGAAGTGCCTGTGTATTCAACAAAAATCCTGTATAAATACCTCCTGTCAATACCAAGCATTTTGGCAATACCCGCTACGCTAATATCATACATATAGTTGGACTGAATATAGTTCTCGGCTCTACGGGCATAAATTTGGGCAGCACATGTATTCACATCGTTTTCTTCCTTTAATCTGGCAAACAGTTCGAAAATCAAACCGCAAAGATATATCTCGGTGGATTGCCCTAATTTATCTGCAGAAATCATGTTTTTAAAAATAAAGGCACTGCTGGGAGAATAGACTATGGGACTACGGTCGAAACCCGAACCGTCAATCAGTTCGGCGGCAATAGCACCGTTAAACCCTATCCAGACATATGACCATGGATTGTCCATATCCGCCTCGTAATAGGTGGATTCATGCGGTCTTATCAGGAACATGCTGCCTTTTCCGACATTATACACAGTACCCTGACGTTCGAATATTCCTTTTCCGTCAAGAATGTAATGAATCAGATAGTATTCCCTGATTGCAGGACCAAATGAATGGCCGCTGGCACAATCCTGCCATCCGCATACCACCGGATTCACATCATGAAAGCCTTTGTTCAGTAAAGGAATGTCAACTTGTTTATTTGTTTCTCTCATGGCGACATTATAACATATTATGTAGACATTATTCAATTTATAACTTCCTGAAAATAAACTATCATGTCTGTAAAGGAGGTTGTTTTTATGGTCAAAATTACATTCATGGGTGCCGGCAGTACGGTTTTTGCAAAAAGCGTACTCGGTGACTGTTTATGTGTTGATTCTCTAAAAAACAGCGAAATATGTCTTTATGATATTGATGCCGAGCGCCTGAAGGAATCCGAGTTAATGCTCCAGGCTATCAACCGGAATATAAACGATGGCCGGGCTAAAATCAAAACCTTTCTTGGAGAAGAACAACGTAAAGATGCACTGAGGTCAGCGGATTTTGTTGTAAATGCCGTTCAGGTCGGAGGGTATGACCCATGCACGATTATTGATTTTGAAGTTCCTAAAAAGTATGGACTCAGGCAGACAATCGGTGACACTTTGGGAATTGGCGGTATAATGAGAGGCCTGAGAACAATTCCCGTTCTGGAAGCGTTTGCCCGTGATATCGATGAAGTATGTCCGAATGCCTATTTCTTGAATTACACAAATCCCATGTCAATACTGACAGGATACATGCTCAGATATACCCCTGTTAAAACCGTTGGACTGTGCCACAGCGTCCAGGTATGTTCAAGCGGTCTGCTTAAATCACTTGGAATGGAAGACAAGCTTGAAGGCCGCAGGGAACTGATTGCAGGGATTAACCACATGGCCTGGCTCCTGGAAATCCACGATAAGGACGGTAATGATTTATACCCTGAAATAAGGAAAAGAGCCATTGAAAAGAACGAAAAAGAAAAGCACCATGACATGGTAAGGTTTGAATACATAAAAAGGCTGGGTTATTATTGCACCGAATCCAGCGAGCACAATGCAGAATATAATCCTTTCTTCATTAAGGACAAATATCCTGAACTGATTGATAAATTCAATATCCCTCTGGATGAATATCCACGGCGTTGTGTAAACCAGATAGAGCAATGGGTAAAACAACGGGATGAGCTTGTGAAAAATCCGAATTTAACCCATACCCGCTCATTGGAATATGCTTCCTACATAATGGACGCAATAGTAACCAACAAGACTTTCAAGATTGGAGGCAATGTTCTGAATACAGGGGGATTAATTGAAAACCTTCCGCAGGAGGCATGCGTTGAGGTACCCTGCCTGGTTGACGGTATGGGAATCCACCCCTGCCATGTAGGCAGATTGCCGGTGCAACTGGCAGCAATGAACATGACAAACATAAACGTACACCTGGTAACAATTGAAGCTGCAGTAACAAGAAAAAAAGAACATATCTACCATGCCGCCATGCTGGATCCGCATACCGCTTCGGAATTGACAATTGATCAAATTGTTCAGATGGTTGACGAGTTGGTTGATGCCCACGGATCCTATATGTCGGTATACAGGTAATTTACTGATTTTATGGCAGCAGCTGATAAAAACGATAAATGCGTTTCGTAATAACGGGTTGTCTCCGTATTTATATTGGGACAACCCTTTTATATGAAATAACCTGCTGTATATACTATACTTGCCATTTGGCAAACACTTTCATAGAGTAATGAATGAAGCGAAATGCATATCCGGAGCATAAACTTTCAGGCATTCCGTATAATAAAGATTCCGGGTTTGACGAGGTACATCATATAGAGCATGATACCCTGTAACAGCGGTGTCAAAATGCTTTATGCATAAATCACCCCCTGGGTGAAATCATGCTCAAAGATTCCCAACATCACTGAAAACTAAATTTCCTGGGAACTTAAATGCTTGAATTATTTTTGCCTGATATACAATAATGTGATTAAAACCTGGGCTAATATATGGTATTATGTAAAGTACATGCTGCAATAAGTGCAGTAAATTCATACGAGGACTTTCTTGAGTGACTGAGGGTGAAATGGTGCAAAAGGAATTATTCAAACGTATTATTTTTATTATTGCTACAGCTCTGTTCTGGTTTTCATTATATACATACGTTCCAATATTTCCGGGATATATTGAAAACTCAGGCGTATCACATAGCATGGTAGGTATAATCATCGGCTCGTATGGTTTCACACAGATGATTATAAGAATTCCTCTCGGGATTGTATCAGACAGGTTGAATAAAAGAAAGCTGTTTATCATCCTGGGTATAGTTTTCAGTTTTATAAGCGGTCTTGGACTGTGGTTGTTCAGCAGTGCATGGTCAATGCTAATTTTCAGAGCATTGGCAGGAGTAGCGGCAGCTTCATGGGTCACATTTTCGGTATTGTTTTCAAGCTACTATAAAAGCAATGAAGCAACAAAAGCCACAGGATACATATTGGCCGCAAACAACACCGGACAGGTTCTTGCGATGTTTGCGGGAAGCAGTCTGGCTGAAATATCCGGTGCAAAAAGCTCATTCCTGTTAGCTGCTATAACAGCAGTTTTAGCAATGGTATCTGCCATGTTCATAAGTGAGAATAAAGAAATAAACAGGAAACCTGTTTCTTTTATCGAGCTATTATCAATAGGAAAATCCGGCAATCTTATCATTCTGTCTTTTTTGGCAATACTTACGCAATTCATAGCCTATGCAACCGTTTACGGGTTTACTCCAATCGCCGCCAAATCCTTGGGAGCAAACAGCACCATGCTTGGACTTCTTTCAACAATGTCAATACTTCCCGGGATACCCGCAGGTGCATTAAGCGGCTCGTTTTTCTCCAAGAAGTACGGAGAAAAGAAAACCCTTTTTGCAGGTTATCTCATAACAGCATTGTCCTGTATGGCCATTCCGTTTGTAAAAAGTTTTTCCGTTCTTGTTGTAACCCAGTTAATAGGCGGTTTTGGAAAAGGTGTGACAATACCGCTGCTCATGGGGCTTTGCATAAAAAATGTTGAAGAAAGCAAAAGAGGAAGTGCGATGGGATTCTTCCAGGCAATATATGGACTCGGAATGTTTACAGGGCCGGTTGTAGTAGGTTTCATAAGCGATATTGCCAATCTTGATGCAGGTTTCTTTTTTACCGCTGTTATTGGAGTTATTGCAGCATTCATAGTACAGCGTTTTGTAAAGGATACTGTTTCCAGTTAATCTTTTTGTCAGCATATGATAACAAACAAGGCGGGAGTTTAACTCACCGCCTTTTTAATTATAATACACGGTTTATGCAAGAAACAGGACGGAGTGCCCTTTATGGGCCATCCTGTACTAATGCGGAAATCATTGTATAATAACGAACATTGTCATAACCTCATCAATAATTTTTCTGACAAAGGATTCGGTAATATACTCTTTCGGATTATATTTTCCATTTTCATCAAGCACGCTCAGTCCGGAAGCAACGAGGGTACGTACACTGCTTAACGCCCACGGACTTATGTCATTTTCATCAGCTATGACAACATTTTCGGATGCAAACTCCATTCCGTACAATCTGGCCAGCCTGTTCAGTATTACTGCAAACTGTTCCCTGGTAAGCTTTTCATCCTCGTAATAATTTCCCTGTCCGTCCCCCACTAGCAGACCTAATTGCTTTGCATATTCAAGCGGATTGGGAACACCGTACATGATAAGCTCGAAGAATTTTGCCCTTGTCAGAGGTTCTTCCGACTGCTGCAGCCCGAATGATATAACTGAATCATACAAATCCTTGTTGGCTTCAATCTTTTCCTTGCTGCCAACCGTAGACCATGCTCCGTTGGCAAGAAGCTTCTCAAACATTTCCGCTGAATCCTTAAGATCCTGGACTGTTGTTGACTTTATTTCCTCCAGTACCTTCAACCTGTCTTCAGTTGTTTTGCCCATTAAATAATTGTTCATTGCGGTTAAAGCTCCGCTAAGTTCACCCTGGGGATTGGTATATGTACTGAATGCGTTTAAAATGTACCTGTCCAGTTCTTCCTGGGTAATGTCCAGATTCCTGATAAAATCAGGCAGCTGCTGGTATACTCCATAGGTTTCACGTATATTCGGATCACGGTAGGAAACAAGCATAAATGATGTTGTACCAGCGTTCACAATATTGTCATAGGCACCATATCCAAACCTGATTTTGGGTGTAATGTAATTCTCATATATTACCAGCTGCAAGGGTATTAATTTTCCGCTGTAAGTGGTTCCCATACTCTCATAATCTGCAGATATCATATTGTACTGAACTGAAGTATTCATGATAATTCCTTCCCTTTTTGCTGGGCGCGGTATCAGGGAATAATCCTGTTTAACAATTTCTTTTGCCGGCAGTGTGTCTATCAGGTTCTTCATTTCATTTTCATAAATATCAATGCTGTTTTCATTGCCTGCAAACAAGGTTATCATATTGGTTCTGTTCAAAACCAGCTTGTTGATTTCTTCAAGTTCGGCCAGTACAACATCCGGATTGGTTTGCAATTCCTGCTCCAATTGTGCCAGGAAATAATAGTATTCCAGGCCTGACAGGTAGCTTTGGTAGTTTGCGCACGCGTTCAGGTTTGCCATGTTACGGCTTGCAAGCAGGTTTACAGGACTTATTTCAAACATGTTCTTCAGGTTTGACATTTGTTGTCTCACTATGCTTAATATTGTATCCGTATCGGTAAATTTCGTATTAAGAAGTATTTCCTTTACAAGACCAACCTGCTCGGCATATTCACCCATCAAGCCCATCCAGAAAATTGACATTCCGGGTGTAAAGACATTCCAGTCGTCCTGTGGGATGGTGGTCAAACCGAAGGCTGAACCTCCCAGGTATCTCATAATCAAAGTGTTAAGCTGCTCCTTGCTGTAAAGCTCCGTATCCAGCTTACCCAATAACCCTGAATACAATTGCAGGTAATGGAGCTTTTCAACAGGTACCGATGAAGTATCCAGTATTATCGAGGTGATTCCTGTTTCACCCACATCTGCTGCAGTTGAAATCATTCTCACACCGTCGGCCAGTTCATTCTCTATAATGTCGTATACTTTCACTTCCACCGGCAAATCAGAAACTTTGACTGCCTGGAGCTTTTCAATAATTGCCGGATCGGTTTCAATGCTGTTCCACTCATTATATGCCTTTGTATTATTGACCAGTTTCTCGATTTCTTCTTTACTCATGGACGCCTTGATATTGGCAAGATATTCCTGCTGCTGTTCAGCCAGGGCTTCTGTCAGCCCGGGTTCGGGAACGGTTGTTACCAGAGCTGCGTGATTATTATTCCGGATATATTTTTCAGCCAGGTTTTCCAAATAGTTATCGTCCACTTTTTCAGAAATATTGTTGACGTGTTTTATCAGGTTATGATAATAATAAACACTGCCGGTATTAGCCCACATTGTGCTGATGGACATGGAAAGATTCACGCCCAGGTTTCCTGCCTCGGTAAGATTTGAATAATTAAGCAATATGGTGGATATCGTCGCTTTGACCAACTCCTTGTCGCAACCGTTTGCCACCAGGTTATTAATGTAATCGTCTACCAGTTGCCTGAACTCATACTTTTTGCTCTCATCGGCATTCTCCGCGGTAAACATGAATACCGGCTGTGCAATGGAATCAACCAGGCTTACCGATAAACCGCCCCCAATCTGTTTCTCTGTAAAAGACTTCTGAAGAGGGGAAGAAGGCTGTGATAAAGCAGAAGCAAGAATGGACAGACCGATCAACTCCTCTTCGGAGGCATTGGTCAGCGCATAGGCATAATCAATGCGTGCAGCATTTTCAGCATTTGTATTTGCAGTAACCGGGAATTTGTATGTACTTTCTGTCTTCTGATTAAGAGGTTCAATCACTCCATAATCTATTTTTATGTCTTTTTTATCAAAATCTTTTAGATATTTCTCATCAATCATTTCAAGGAACCGTGTGTAATCAAGGTTTCCGTATAAAATCATCAACGAGTTGGAGGGATGATAGTAAGACTGATGGGTTTGAATAACCTGTTCATATGTAAGATTTACAATTTCTTCCGGATCCCCCCCCGATATGTTGGCCTGAATGCTGCCGGGATATAAGGCATCCAGCACATTATACAATGCAGCGGTAGAGATATTCCCCAAAGCGCCCTTCATTTCATTGTAAACCGTTCCGTTTATAACCAGTGGAGCTTCAGCATCCTCCAGTTCATATCTCCAGGCTTCCCTGCGGAATATATTTTTATCGGTATAAACCGAAGGGTAATACACGCAGTCCAAATAAACCTCCGCCAGTTTCAACAGCTGTTCCTCACTCATGGAAGATACGGGGTAGGCTGTAACGGTCGGAGCGGTGAAAGCATTGATAAAGGTGCTGTATGTCTGGCTTGCAATGGTAAACAGAACGTTTTTCATCGGATAATTCCTGGAACCTGATACCGAAATATGCTCCAGGATGTGGTTTACTCCCGTGCTGTCCACAGCAGGGGTCTTGAAAGCAATTGTAAAAGAACGGTCAATATCCCTGCTTTGTATGTAAAATAGTTTTGCCCCGGTTTTTTCATGTTCAAACAGGACTGTATTCGCATTTATAATATCCAGGTATTCCACCTCGATGGTGCGAAAACCATGAACAACCTGTCCAACCTCCGGAAGCTGTGTAAGTTGAACTTCTTCGGCCTTGGCTGCGTTAATCTGCAGGCACATGCTGATTAACATCACAATAACAAGCGATAATGAAGCAATCTTTTTCATATTCTCTTTCAAGTTACCTTCTCCTCTCAATTTATTTTTTTGACCATAAATACATATATGTCTACGAAAAAAATTTAGTATTGTCTTTTGTCCAAAAAACTTTATATTTTTATTCTTTAAATCCTGCATCCCTGATGATTTTCTTCCATTCCCCCGCAACGGGGTTACTGTTCAGAAACTGTAAAGAATAAAGATTAACTGTTGATTTGTCGGTTTTCATTACCTATAATTATTCTATTAAAGTGATTACACTTGCTAGTGTTCTCTCTTTGGGGGCCTGATCAATGTTAATTGAATTTATAAAAGGTTACGGAATACTGATTGGCTATTTCATTGTTTTTGCAGTAACCGCACTTGCTTTGAAGCGTAATTTGAAAATCCCGAAGGAAGTATTCCGTAAAACCTTGCACATGATACTGCTATGTTCGGTTTTCGTCTTTGTTTATGCGTTCAATACCTGGTGGATATCAGCAATCGGAGCAATAGTGCTTATTATAATGGTATACCCTGTTCTTGCAATTGCAGAACGCAAATTGCCGGTATATTCCGAGCTGCTTATAGAACGCAGGCACGGCGAGATAAAACGAAGTCTCATAGTGGCATTCTTTATGTTTGCGGTTCTCATTTGCGTATGCTGGGGCTGGCTTGGAGAAAAGTACCTGGTGATAGCATCTGTGCTTGCCTGGGGTTTGGGAGATGCCGCGGCTGCATTGGTTGGAAAGCGCATTGGCAGGCACCATATTGAAGGCAAACTGGTTGAGGGACGCAAAAGTGTTGAAGGAACTGTTGCAATGTTCGTGGTATCATTTGTTGCCGTAATGGTAGTATTGCTTGTACACAATTCATTGAAATGGTACGGTTATGTGCCTACCGCAGTAATAACTGCGGCAGTGTGCGCACTGGTGGAACTCTATACCAGGGGTGGAATGGATACGATAACCTGTCCTTTGGCAGCAGCTGTAATCTTAATTTCGATGATTCATTTATGGGGGATGTGATACCATGAAGCAAAAATCCGGAGAACGAACGCTCCTTGCTTCTGTGCTGTTGAGTTCACCAGGCCCTGTTGTACTCGGCATAGCTCTTTTTTTCGGTCGTTCATCCACACAGCTTGCAGACTTCATTCGCCGTACATCCGAGCTTGTGGCAATTATCGTATCGTGGATTGTATTCCGCATCGTACATAAAAATGATGAGTTTGATGTTTCGCGTAAAGGTAAACTGGAGCGCGCAGTAAATTCATGCGTTGGTGCCGCAATGTGTTTTTCCGGAGCAGCCATGATTTACATTGCTCTTTTCTCATCGGACACCGAAACGGGAAATGTAATTCCCGGCTTGGTTATAGCTTTATTGGGCGTAATAACAAACACCTGGTTCTGGCTGCGATATAAAAAGCTTAACAATGAAAAAAGCGATGCAATTTTGCTTGCGCAAAGCAGGCTTTATCGTGCAAAATCCCTCGTTGACACCTGTGTGGTTATAGCGCTGGCATGTGTTACTGTTTTCCCAGGTACACCCGCAGCGGGTTATGTGGATCTGTGCGGTTCAATAATCGTTGCGGTATATCTGATTTTCTGCGGAATTACTACTATACACGGAAAGCGTAATTATGAACATGTCAATAGTGAAAAAACCTGATGACACAAGTAATACTGCAATGATCATTTTTCTGTCTTTTATAATTTTTTGTTGCAGGCATAACTGGTATAGTTTTAACCGTATTCCCTTAAATCTGATAAACGCGTTCAGTACAGGTAAATAAACCATGTAAGTTGTTTATTGTAACAAGCAGCCGGATGGCCATGCCAAATTATAAATACTTGCTGGCCTCACGGATACTAAGGTTGCTCATTTTATCCCTGTTATTTTCTATGAAGCTTCTCACCCATCCGGGGTTTGTTTTTGAATATTCCCTGAGGCTCCAGCCTATGGCTTTGTTAATGAAAAACTCGTTGGTTCCCAGGTTGTTTAGTAAAATCTTTTCAAGCAGCACCGTATTGGTTTTTTCCTTTCTGCCGTTCTGATGATCAATGGCTATCCGGCGAAGCCATATGTCCTCATCAGTTGACCATTCAAGCATCAAGTCGTTCACTCTCTCATCAACAAAAGCAATATTGCCTGTTATCTTGTCGAGAAAGTCAATAGTATCCCACCACTGCTTGGTTTTAATATACCGATAAAGGCGCGGAATATCTTCGTATGTCAGGTATTTCTGCATTGCCTCCAGATAATCCAGCACAAAATATTGCATCTCCCGGTGTTCGTCATTCCAGCAATAATCAAGAAATTCCCAGTCGATTGCTTTGCTTTTCTTTGCTACTTTAATAAAATCCTTTGTAAATTCCCTTCGCTTTTGTGACTGTATGCCATAAAAGGCGAACTGGTTTCTCATGTATTCCGACATTTTCACCGCATTACCGGCATCAGCGTTGGCTTCAAATACTGCTTTAATCTCATTATATTTATCCATACACCTGCCACCTTATAAAAATTTTATTTTTGCTTGCGATTATAATTCCATTAGACTGACAGGAACAAATATTACCGGCAGTGACTTGCTGGTCATTTACCTTTTTTCTTTATATGCATATCCGAAATCAACTGGCGGAGCTGTCACTGAAATATAGACAAATTCAGTATCCCCGTCATTCAGCAAACCATGAATGTCTTTTTCCGCAAATCTGACTATATCACCTGCAGAAAACTCCCTTTCCATGTTACCGGCCAGAAGAAGTTTTCCCTTCCCCCGTACCGCATACCAAATCTGCTCTGAAGCGTCATGCTTATGCCTTTTTTGAACAGCTCCTGCTTCCAAATGAACTTCGGTAATGGTAACCCTTTCACTTGACGAATTAGCCGGGGTTAACAACTGTCTTGAAATAACTCCGGGATTCACAAGTTCTTTAATATCATTTTTTCCTATGAACTCCATGCATCAATTCCCCCGATCAGCTTCATGTTTTTTCTGCCTACCTTTCTGTTGCATTGTTCCTGTATGGAAACTTACACTCTTTCTTCAGCAGGCATTTATTACATGCTTAAATTTGCCGCTTTTCGGATGCTGCTTTGGTTCTTCATCCGAAAGAAAAACATCTGCATGCTCGATACCGTGTAAGGCAAGGAATTTTGTTAAAGCCGTACATGCCGTTTGATACACTTTTTCTTTATCATATCCGTTTTTTGCAGTAATCCTCAACTCAATTTTGTTGTTCATATGAACCACCACCTGGAATCGTTGAATATTGTCCACCTCTTTCAATACTGCATAAACGGCAAGTGGAGCAATTTTTATTTCCTTCCCTTCCTCCATAAAGGTGACAATATCATATGTGCGGCCTTCAACAGTCAACCACGGAGATGGATTACCGCATGCACAAGGTTCATGATGCATTACAACCCTGTCGGTAACTTCATAACGAATGAAAGGCTGAGTATAATAAAACAAGTTTGTCAGAAGAATTTTGTCAGATCTGACACCGTCTGGAACCGGGTTGTTATCCTTATCAACAGGTTCAATAATCACCCAGTCTTCATTGACATGAAAGTGCTTTTTTATACATTCGCTTGCAATTACTCCTCCTTCGGTGCATGAATAATTCGTCTGGACATAGCATTTAAATGTTTCTGACAGTTTTTCACGCAGTTGGTCGATTAAATACCTTCCTCCGGTCATAATGATAACAGCACACTCCGGAGTTGATAAAGATTTTAAAACGCCTGAACCATAAAGAGTTGATAATTCATCCGATATGCCGCCTATTTTCAAGCCTTTGAGTGAAGTCATCAATGGTTCAAATTTTCTCTCTTTGCAGCTTTTTTGGAACCAAAGCTTTACCCGGTATGTTTATCTCACTTCATGTTTTTCGGAATGTCACACAGGAATCCGGCAAAAGGAAACTTGTACAACATGACCGGTGTGCCGAACATATCAACGACCTTGCCATTTGCCGTTCCATTAATAATCTGTTCGGCACCTTCAATAAGTTTTTCGATTAATTCCGGGTAAACCGGGAACGAACCATGCGACGGATATATAATGTCAAACTCACCAGCTTGCAATAACAACTTCTTCAGGCTCTGAACATACAGTTGCATATTTCTGCGTTCCTTGAACATGAAAATGTTGCCGTCCTGAATGGAGTCTCCGCCAATGAGAACCCGGTTGTTTACATCCAGCACGGCTATGCTGCCGGGTGTATGTCCGGGTATGGAAATGATTTTCAGCGGCCTGTTTCCGGGATTTATAATATCATTATCTTTTACAGGGAGGATGGATCCCTCTCCCCCATGCGCCCTGTAATTATCTTCTTCGTCGGGGGACATGTAAAAAAAGTCAAAACCTGTGTTACCGGAAATATGATCCGGGTCGGCATGAGTGTTGAGCAGCAAGGAACCGTCCCCATGTCTTAAAAAATCTCCTTACCAGGAAAGTTTATAAATCTATTCAGGAAGGAAATTATAACTATCCGCAATCACTAAAAAGAAGAAAAACTTCATGTTACCAGGATGTACATACCTAAAAAGAATATTAACTATATATTGCTCATTTTTAAGGGGTGTATACGAATGAAATCTCTTTGCCGCCGGAGGCAACCCCTGTGACTTTATCCCCCTCTATCGCATACCACTCCTGGCATTGCTTGGGGAAGTCGATTTTTTCGCTGCCGGTTAATGCAGGAGGTGCTGACGATGCTTTGGAAATTCCGACCATACCATCGTTTTCGCTTATTGTCAGCTGGTATAAGGTTGCTGTTCCATCATCATTAACAGTATAAATTTGACTGACATAACCGTAAGATGTTTTGCGGTATTCAAAAAACAGTATTTCCTTATTGTCTATTTTAGAAGTGCACTTAAGCGCGTCTGCAGCTTTGTCGTATTCACCCAGCATCTCATATTTCTTTCCGTCACTTCCATTATACGTTACTTTGTATTGGTTTCCGTTTTCACTATATTTAATATCGTGTGCACCTATAACTCCCAGTCCGGCAGCAACTGAAGCTTCCCCGAGTCCGAAAAATGTTGCGGGAAGCAGTGCAAGGTCCACCATTGATATTCCAAAAAAGGATAATGCGCTTAAAGTAGTTTCAGGATTGTTTGTCAATGCATCTGCAAGCTTGTTCACTAACTCAAGCTTTGCATCCATGTATTTGCTGAATGATTCTCCTGCCGTTGCAGGTGATGCATTTGAAGCTTTGCCCTGCTCTTTCTTCTGGCTGGATTCATCTTTCTTTTCTGTTTGTTGTGATATCACATCGGATTTCCCTTTACTATCCTGTTGTGATGTCACATCTGATTTTCCTTTACTATCAGATATATTACTACCTGAAGCTGCTTTCTTACCACAGCCGGCAAGCAGCATTACAATCAGAACAATTGACGTCAGTTGACACAGGAGTTTCATAAGGTTTCTTTTCTTTTTTGAAAACATATAATATCCTCCTCTTTCACAATTATCTTTATGCTTTTGAGTTTTTCCGGTTTGTTAAATACAGTACTTCCTAATTATTCTATTTGCTTATCACCATAATAAATAGTTGCAATATTCTTATATTTAATAAGAATATTGTTATTTTTGACAGACATGGGGACGGTTCTCGTGTCTGGTTTTACATAATACCAGCCTTACCAATGTTCAAGGCTTAATTCTTTATTATTGGATTGCTATATCCTGGCATCCATTATCCATATTTGACTAAAAATCTGCAAAATCAAAACATCTGCTGACATACTGCTATAGGGTGGTAAAAATGAATTATACGATGCTGCAGGTTTCGATGCAGCTTTTTTATATCTCTAAGACAGGAGAACCGTCCCCTTGTCTAATTTTTTGCAGGAATTATGTTACTTAAATGCGATAATAGGGTAAATATTATGAAAAAAATGTTGTTATAAATTGCATTATGCAGAAAAAAGACTATGAGGTAAAAACTGTATGAAATATGGTATTTTCCCCAAACACTTCGATCCGTCCAAAGATGTTGACAAATCCATGCCCCTGAAAATTGCACTTATTATTGCTGGTATTTATACCATACTCGGTGTTTGCTGGATCATATTCTCCGACAGGTTTCTAGCCTTATGGGCCAGCGAGAAAGAAGTTTATGTATTCTTAAGCTCCATTAAAGGTGTAATTTACGTCTCATTGTCGGCACTACTGATTTTCTTCATGGTTTTTAATGCCCTCAGGGCGATAAATAGAGCTATTCTGTTTATGAAGACCAATTATGTTGAAATGGAAAACATGAATAAAAAACTGATTGAGTTGGAGAATTTCAATAAAGCAATCATTGACAAAATGATTAACGCATATGCTCTTCATAAAATATTGCTTGATGATAACGGCAATCCCTGCGATTATGAATTCATTGATGTTAATCCTTCCTTCGAGCAGTTTACAGGTATTCATAAAGAAGATATTATTGGACGACGGTACAAAGAATCAATTAAAGGCAGTACTGAAGAAGAGACCGATTGGGTTGGCATTTACGGGAAAGTGGCAACTACAGGTATTCCGGTGTCTTTTGAAAGTTACACTTCTGCTTTTGACAAATGGGTAACAGTCAATGCATATTCTCCTAAAAAAGGTTACTTCATAACAGTTTTCAACGATATAACTGGATTGAAGAAGAATGAGGAAGAGTTAAGAGAGAAGCACGAAGAGCTTACCGCTCTCTATGAAGAGCTAACAGCTTCTGAAGAGGAGCTTCGTCAACAGTTTGACGAGCTTGCATATCAACAGAATCTTTTAAGGATAAGCGAAGAACGTTTCAGGCTTTCCGCAGAAGGTGCAAATGACATGATATGGGACATAGATTTGGAAAGCGGGCAGCAGTATTTCTCTGAGAGATGGCATGAAATGTTGGGATACGAAATGGATCAATCCGGGGATATGCTTAAAAAACTGCTCTCTTTAATTCATCCCAATGAATATGATTATGTTATGAGCCTTTTCAGAAAACATCTCGAAGGCAAATCAGATTTTCTCAAATGCGAGTGCAGAATGGAGTGTAAAGATGAAGGTTATAAATGGTTTTTAATAAGAGGGAAAGCATTATTTAACGAAAAGGGTAAAGCCGTCAGAATTGCGGGATCTTTAACCGATATCAACGACAGGAAAAAGCATGAGGAACAACTGAAGGAAAATGCATATCATGATTCCTTGACGGGATTGCCGAACAGGCTGTCACTGTATGAAGACTTCGTAAAGCGTGTGAACATCCATACACAAAAGACTACGGCATTGTTTTTTATTGATTCTGATAATTTCAAGTTTATAAATGATACAATGGGCCATTCAATTGGGGATCTTTTGATCAAAAAAATGGGAGAAAGGTTAACATCCTTGTTTTTTGGGAACCAAAGCACGGTGTACAGGTTGGGTGGAGATGAATTTGTCCTTTTGACCGAGTTTGATCAGATAGATGAAGTATACAGGTATGCCAGGGAAATAATAAGTAGTTTTAACTCTCCCCTGGATTTGGATGAAAATACTCTGTGCATTACAGTGAGTATAGGCATAGCAATCTATCCAACCAATGGCGACAATATACAAGAATTGATCAGGAATGCAGACATTGCCTTGTACAAGGCAAAAGAATCGGGCAAGAACTGCTATGCCCTTTTCAGTGATGATATGCATGAAATGGTAAAGGAAAGAATGCTTATAGAGAAGCACCTCAGATATGCCATTGAAAATAATGAACTGGATGTTTATTACCAGCCACAGCTGGATGTTGTGACAGGAGCCATCTCAGGCTTTGAAGCTTTACTGCGCTGGAAAAACTGTGAGCTTGGGTTTGTAGAACCATTAAAATTCATTGGTGTAGCCGAAGAAACACGCCTTATTAATCCCATAGGCAAATGGGTGCTTCAAAAAGCATGCTCATTCCTGAAAAAAATGCATGAAATTCATCATGCCCATACCTCAGTTGCTGTAAATATCTCTATCATTCAATTGCTGCAGGAAGACTTTGTTGATATTGTTGAACAGACCCTAAACTCAACAGGCCTTGCTCCCGGGTACCTGGAACTGGAGATTACCGAGTCAATTTTAATGGATTCTTACAAAGTCATAAGTACAAATCTCAACAGGTTGAAAAAGCTAGGAGTAAGAATAGCCCTGGATGATTTCGGGAAAGGATACTCTTCACTGAGTTATTTAAAGCAGCTTCCGATTGATACCTTAAAAATTGACAAGAGTTTTATTGACAGCATTCATTCAGACAAGGATAATGCCAACCTTACTGGAATGATAGTAAAGCTGGGGCATAACCTGGGACTGACTGTTATAGCCGAGGGTGTAGAACTCAGGGAGCAGATGGATTACCTTATAGAAAATGGATGCCATAAGATCCAGGGATATTTAATCAGCAAACCTTTGCCCGAAAACGAAATCTTGGACACGGGAACGGCTCCCTTCACACAGTAAGACAGGGGACGGTTCTCTTGTCTGATTTTTCAAAATTTATGACACCGGAAACGTCCCCGCGTCTTACCCTAGTTTTTCCCTGAATTTTCTCCAGTTACCGTTTGGAACCAGACTTCCGTTTTCTTTTGCATATCTCTCATCTGCATAGACATATATCCAACAGCTCATCTTTTCTCCGCTGTCAGTTAATATGCTCCTTAACTCCCTGAAGTACAGATTATTGCTCCTTCGACTATCATAACCCTCCAGCCTGTCCAGCTGTTTCAGCAAGTTTTCATCAACAGGCTCCATGATTTCTCCTTCAACAATTTCATTTCCCTGTATTAAAGCAGGATATCCTTCAGGCAGATGATAAAGCAGCCCATAAGTTTTACCTGGTGTTATGCGGCTTATTTTGCCTTCAAGATACCTTTTATAATTCCAAAAACCTTTCATTAGTGTTCCATATACGAATACCTTGTTTATATGAGCCTCGCAGTTTTTAAAATCTTTATCAAATGAAGCCACTTAATATCCTCCTTTCATTGCCCGGGCAAAGAATTACATCTGCAAATAAAAATCTTTTTTTCTTTGACATGGCCCTGGTTAATGGAATTGATGCCTTCAGGTTTGTTTTACATCCTGCATCCATGGAATAATTCGGTATTCTCCCGAAAAGGAATGAATTTTTCTATATACCTATATATTTAAACCATGTCTAAAGCAATGAATGGTATAAAAAGTCAAAAGCCTTATTTATGAACATATCAACCTTTTCTCCGGTAACCTTTTCAATGTATTCTTTTTTTTTCCCGCTTGCTGAGATAATTCCGGCAATACTCAGCCAAAGGGTAAAAGCTGCTGTGAAGATATCATCGTTCTGCCTGATTTCTTTTCTGTCCATTGCTTCTTTAAGCATAGAAGCCAGACATTCATTGATTTTCTCTCCTATAACAAATGTCTCCTTTTCCTCGGGCAAGAATGTGTCGTTGTCGAAATCGACATTGATATTATCCTGAAGAAGCGAGAAATTGAGCGGATACTGCCTTGAATATTCTACCAGGATATTGCATACCGTATCATACTTTTTACGGAATGGTTGTCCGTTCAGTTCAGGTGTATCACGGATTATCAGTTTATATATCTCACTCATACCCTCAAGTACCAGGTAAGAAACCACCTGCTCCTTATTTTTAAAATAGACATACAGCGTTGCTTTCCCATATCCCGCTTTACTTGCAATATCATCCATGGTAGTATTTTCTATACCCTTATCTTCAAATAATACCCGGGCAGCGTCGGCTATTCTTTGTCTATGAACATTTGCAGGTTCTTTTTTTCTCCTGGCCATTTTTAATACTCCTCCACAATAATATAATCATTAAGGTCGCGCCTGATAGCCGCATTTTCACCATAGTCGTCCGCAATTCCCAATCTTAGGACCATTTGTGGCTGTTCCCCCAGGTTAAGAGCCTGTGATATAAGCGAACAATATGGCTCCTCTTCAAGAATGGCGCTCATTGGGTGTACCGATATTCCGTATTCAACAGCCGAAAGCCATATGCTGACAAGTTCCATTCCACATGAAAGGAGCGCTTCCCTGCTGTCTCGGGATGTGATAACCAGGAACCCTGCACAACCGCTGAGCTGCTTTGATGCAGTATTAACAGTCTGCCTGGCAAATGAGTCCTTTACCGCTGATTCGCGGTTCGTTGTCAAATAATACAGGGATTTTACTATTCCCGTAAGGCCTAACTGTTCAGCAGGCAATCCATCCTTTTTCTCAATGGTTTCTTTATTGGACAGGCGCAGCCACTTAGCCAGTTCTTCAGCTTTAGCTCTGTCATAACTCTGCTGAGTTATGGCAGCAAGCATATTTTCCCTGATATATGAGAAATACTCTGTCCCTTTCGGATAATAATATACATTATCGTATAAAACGATCTTACTGATTTGTTCATCTGACAACGCCGCATCGGTAAATGCAGATTTGTCGGTATGACGCTTATATATCTGCTCTATCCTGTCATGTGATACTACATCTCTCACTTTATGATACTTAATCTTCAGGTAATCATCACCATTTAAGTAATCAATGCTGCATTCATATCCATATGTCTTAAACGACTCAACCAGCATCCCGGCATAGCAGCCAAGGGAAATAGTCATCTCTCTGTCATGGGGGTCAACCTCAGGAAGCCGCCTGTTTTTATCAAGGCCAATGATTACAGTTTGTTTATATGTATTTATCCTTACCTTCCACATCTGCGTGTTATGCGAGTTCGGAGCAAGAGACGCCAGGTACAACACATTGCAAAGCTCATCGGATAAGCCTTTCACCTGTTTATCGGTATTGACTTCAATCTTTCGTCCAATAAAAAGTAAGACAACGATTACACAAATTGTCACGGTGGCAGTAATCAGAATAACTTTTATTGCAATTCGCATAATATCCTCCGATATAATTGAACTAATAGTTCAATTATATCGGAGGGATGTCGCTTTGTCAATTCATGGTAATAATATAAAAATTTTAACTGGTTGTTAATATCATATCATAACTACAATAATAAAAAGCTTCCCTATTTATTTTTCCATCTCATAACAAGCTCAGTTTCATTTGTATTAATATCAATTTGTTCACCATCAATAAAGAACCCTTCCCTTATATAGAATTTAACTGCTCTTTTATTCTTCTTATAGACATTTAAATAAAGTTCTTCATTTATTCCTTTGATATGATCCAATAAAGCCTTTCCGATTCCTCTTGATTGACTGTTTGCTTCAACAAATATTCCTGCTATATAGTTTCCACTTAATCCAATAAATCCTTTAACATAATTTTCCTCATAAACATAAACTGTAGTTTTTGGAATGAACTGCCTTACTTGTTCATAGTTACTTTGCCAGTATTTTTCATCAATAAAATCATGTACAGAAATATTGGTCTCAAGCCATATCTTCATAACACTGTTCAAGTCAGTTTCATTAAATTTTCTAATCATTGTAACCTCCTAAAATACGCAGCATAACCTACATAAAAAATTGAACCTGATCTCTTCCTTTTCTCTTGGCTTCATATAAAGCTTTGTCTGCCTTTTGGAATAATTCGTCATAAGATTTCTCATCCGCCAGCAAAGATATTCCAATACTGACAGTACAGTTAAATTCTTTATTCAGCTCCCCTATTAAAGCTTTGAGTTGCTGACATTTCGAAATAAGAAAATCTGGCGAAGAAATATCCTTCATATATACACAAAACTCGTCTCCGCCAATTCGTCCGATTATATCCGATTTCCTGAAGGTTTCAGTCAGACTTTTGCTTATGTTAACCAGGATCTTGTCGCCTTGCAGATGCCCGTATGTATCATTAATGTCTTTAAATTTGTCGCAATCAATTATGATAAGAGCATCTCTCACCTTTGAATCAACACTCATTATTCTTTCGGTAATGAGATTTCTTGTAGTGATTGCATTATATATGCCTGTCAAACCATCGGTTTCTGATTTTATAATCAGTTTCTTTTTCTCTGTTTCTTCTTCATTTATGTCTATTAACTTTCCTATAATAGAATAAACTTTTCCCTTATCATTATGTAAATATGAATTCACCGATTTAAAGAAACGTTTTTCGCCATTAGCAACAGGCAATTCAATAAGCGGTATAATATTCTCATTTTTTATCAATGCCATATTAAATGCTTCGATCAACTCATTAAGGTTTTGCTCCCCAAACAATTGAATACAGTTCTTCGACAACTCAACCCGCCCTTTTGCCCAAAGAAATCACTTTCGTATGCAAATGTCCCTTTTTCCAATGAAAGGTTCAATATTTCAATTATGCTTTCATAAAGAAGCCTGATTTCTTCCTCAATCATGTCGGATATTTTCTTTTGTGGATGCAGGCGAGCTTTGAATAAAATGTCATGCATGTACATGTTGCCGATACCGCTAACATTTTTTTGCTCCAATAAAAATGACTTTATTTGCGTTTTCTTGCCTTTCAGGAGCGATGAAAAATATTCAGGAGTAAATCTCTTGTCAAAGGGGTCAATTGCTATATCTTTTGTGTTCGGCTCTGATTCAAGTTCGTCATCTGTAACAAGCAAAAACTTTCCAAACCACCAAAAACGTGCCGTATAACCACTTCCATCGCTAAAGACTGCTTTCACCTGGTACTTTTCGGCCTGGTCTTTTTCATTTTCAAAATATAAAACATCCGCACCCATACCAAGAGACAAAAGGATGTTTTCACCGTTATTGAGCTCAGTGATAATCCATTTTCCTTTATTGCGGACATCTTTTACCATTGCTCCGGCTACTCGTTTTTGAAACTCATCCGGTGGAATGTTGGTGCATTTTTTCTGCAACAGGGTAACAGATTGTATGGTCTTCCCGCGCAAGGTATCCCTCATCTGTCCTGCGAGCTTAAAAATTTCAGGAAGTTCAGCCATGTTTTCGCCTCTTTTCATCATAATTATTGGTACAAATTACCACCCAGTCATAACAGCCATATGTTCATCCATTTGCTAAGAGGGACTTGGGACGGGGATAACGCTGGGCAAAGGTAATTATTACCAATATATAGAAGTATACCAGATTTTTTACTTGGAAACAAGTAGTACAATGTACGGTTTCCTTGCTCCTTTTATTGACAAAACATATATTTTTCGCTATACTCATACTCGATGAATGAAATTGAAAAGGTGGGATGGCGTTTGTTAGAAATGTCTGTTAGGGTGATATTCAACTAAATATCGCTTTACAAAGAGGAATACGATTAGTGGGGGTTACCCTGCTTATTTTGTTGTTCCTTTTTGACAAGATACGCCTAACAGACTGCTCATACATCCTGAATTATACATTCTGTATTTAGTAGCGCAGTAGAACAGGCTGCGCTGTTTTTATGCCCGCAGAGAGCATTCTGCACCTTTCCGGTGCTGCGTATCTTTCTGCGGGTAATTTATTTGAAAGGAGAAAATTCATGAACATTATCCATACAAAAAACCTGACTAAAATATTCAAGCGTTTTGAAAAGGAACCCGGACTCAAGGGCAGTGTAAAAAGTCTGTTCAAAAGGCAATACACTGAAAAACGTGCTGTGTTCAATTTTGACCTTGATTTGGATGAAGGCGAGTTTGTCGGCCTAATCGGACCCAATGGCGCCGGCAAGACTACCCTGGTCAAAATGCTGTCGGGTATCATAGCGCCAACATCCGGTGAAATATCAGTTCTTGGATACTATCCGAACAAACTGGAAAATGCTTTCAAGAAACAGTACTCGGTGGTTATGGGGCAAAAGAGCCAGCTATTTTTCGAGCTGACTCCGACAGACACCTTCCGTCTATTTAAGGAATTGTACGAAATCCCGGAAAATGAGTATAAGCGGAACATTAACTATTTTGTGGAACTGTTCGGGGTGTCGGAATTTTTGAATGTGCAGGTACGTACGTTGTCCCTCGGAGAGAGGATGAAAATGGAGATAATAGTTGCACTATTACATAATCCAAGACTGTTGTTTCTCGATGAGCCGACAATAGGCCTTGATGCCGTGGCACAGCGGCAGATGCGGTCATTCCTGCGTGAGGTTAACCGCGACAGGGGTACAACCATACTACTGACCTCGCATTATATGGAAGATGTACGCAGTCTCTGCCCGCGAAGCATAGTTATAAACCATGGGCAAAAACTCTATGACGGGGCAACTGATAAATTGTTCGCAGCTTATCAGACCCACCGGGATTTACGATGTGGCTGGTATTATTATTTGCCAAAAGGTTCAACAGGTTGAAACAAAAACAAAGGGGACGATTGATTTGTCCCCTTATTCATGACTTGAATTTACAGGATTGAAATAGTGACAAGGTACCTGTCCCGTTTTACTCTTTTATCGTTATCTTACCGGTTGCTTTTTTCCCGGTGATTCGAATTTCATATTCATCGGTTTCGGGTACCGTAACAGTAAAGAAAACCGACTCAAGATTGTTTCCAGTATATGGTTTGCTGCCGTTTTTGCCGCTTATTGCAAGGTCAATCTCTCCAACTTCACGATCAACTTCAACCTGTAACACATCACCCTCGTTTAGTGATAATTTACACTGGTTTTTTGAGCTCCACTCCTTGAAGTTCACCTTAAATCCTGTTCCGTCCGGGTCCTCAAGAATTACGATGCTGCCCTTTGATGCGGAGTAATTGGATATTACTATAATAATGGCAATAAACAGCGGCAGAAAAACAACTGGATGCATAATATTAACCCTCCTCCTTATTCCTGTGTTTTGTTTTTCAAAAAGCATGACAATACCTCCCTTGCAAATTTTTCCGGCTCATTAATCCATGGGTTGTGGCCTGAATGCTCAAACCATATAATTTTTTTATCTGGTGCATCCAGTTTTTGTACATATTCCTCAACCAGCTCGGTTGGCGCGTTGACATCATACCTTCCCAGGAAAAAATAAACGGGTATGTCAAGCCTGGTGTAATCAGTTCTCAGATCAATGGTATAAAGTTGTTGGTACACATGATTATATGTGTTGATGATTCCACGAATATAGTTGATTTTATCGAGCAATCCATATTCCGGGGAAACGATATCCCTAAATGTATTGTAGCCGGGGTTGTGAATTTCCGGGTTGTTTGCCATATAAGCACTGAGATAGTTCAGATATATTGCGCTTTTCAATGTAACATCCTTTCCGTAGTAAGGTGGTTCGCCATTGGCTAAAAGCCGTTCAATTAACGCGGTATCACCTTTTGATCCCGCTATTTCCATAGTCTTCGCATAATCAATCCTTTCGGTTTCGGCAAAGTCCACCATTTGACCTGTACCTATCAATGCGTGGTAGGACATTGGATACTCGTCTGCAAGGAAAATTCCAAGGGCACTGCCCCATGATTCACCCACCAGGTAGATTTTTTCCTGTGAAAAGCGGTTCTTCAGATACCCGGTCAGGGCATAACCATCCTGAATATAGGTTTGGACTGTAATGTCTTTATTTTTTTCGGCATAATATGATTTTCCGGATCCGGGTTGATCCCAATTTACAACAACAAAATGCTTCTCCAGCTCTGCCAGCTCATGTCGGACCGCTGCCATCTGCGTACCGCCGGGACCACCCGCCAGGAAGAGCAGGACAGGCGCGTTCTTGTCCCAACCTCTCAGGCTGATCCACTGTTTCCTGCCGTTCAGTTCAATTTGAATAAGCTCCGCGATGCTGTTTTCAGGCTTATTTCCGTGTTCGTCAGAAATTTGCGGTGTGTAAGCAGTAATCTGTGAAATAATAACCAGCCCTGCATTCAGTATCATCGTGATAATTAAGAATAAAACCGTTTTCTTAAAATGAACAAGATGTTTTGGTTTCATCTTGTTTTTAGCACGCACGATGACATAATAAACAGCCAGGATCAGGCTCCTTGCCAGTGCAATAATCGATATAACGGTTAAGCTCAGAAATATTACTGTCAGCATCATTGTATATCCTCCTCTATTTTAACGTATAAGCTTTCAAGCGCGTTACCCATCACAGGAACATCGATAATGCGGCTGTCCTTGAGTAACAGCCTGTTCTGTTCCATCAGGTGTTTGATAACACTGATTTTTTTCGTATTGTTCAATGGTTCGCGGAAAACGAGCACACCGCTTTGTTTGGTGGCTCCAGCCAGTGAAGTTATGACTTTTTCCAGTTCACTGTCCGGAATATCGTGCAATACGAAATGGCAATACACGATATCAAAGCTTTCATTTGCAATCAAACGGGATTCCCCTTGAATAAAAGTGATATTCCTGAAATTTTTCAGAGTTTTGCGGCAGATATTCAACCATCGTCCTGAGACATCCAGGCAGGTTAAATGCCCACATGTAAGCTTTTTGGCAACATAGTAAGCGACCGTTCCCATACCGCACCCAAAATCAAGTACCAGCTCCCGGCCGCTGATCGGCAGACGTTCGGCGAATACCTGGTAGACAGGTTTACCGTACAGTAAAAATGCAAGTCTTGTTATAAAAATTTCTAAACGGTTCGGTTCACACTTCATTTCAAATCACCTTCCAATAAAAAATCAGCTGTATTACAGGTTCATTGCCATCATAGCAATCTAACCTGTAATACAGCTGACATAAACCTTAAATTTACCTTAAATTATGGGTATGGTGATCCGAAAGGTGCTTCCCTTACCGTTTTGAAATAATGTCAAATCCCCCCGGTGCGCTTCGGCGATTTTTTTCGCTATCGAAAGTCCTAATCCACTGCCGCCGGTTTTGGAATTGCGGGAGTCGTCAGCCCGGATAAATGGCTTGAATATGTCGTCTGCAATATGAGCCGGAATTCCTATCCCATCGTCACTGAAATCAATCACCGCATGGCCATCCTGTACCGTCAGGCTTATTCCAACCAGTGTTCCCCGTGGATTGTACCTAATTGCATTATTTGCAAGATTCTGAATAATCCGGCTGAACCGGCCGGTATCCAGCATTACAAAAACGCTTTCTTCAATAATACCAAATTCATACCTGAAACCTTCGCGCTCCAAAACTGGTACCAGTTCGCCGCATATTTGGCGGACGTACTCGCAGATATCAGTTTTTACCGGCTTTAATGAAAACTCGGGACTGTCCACCTGGGAAAGTTCAAACAACTCTGTAAGCAGAAGATTGGCCCTTTTGCTGTTACTTAGAATAATCCTGAGGTATTCTTCACCTTCCTGTCCTCTTATGTTTTTCTTAAGGAGCAACTCCGCATAGCCTTGAATGCTGGACATGGGGTTTTTAAGGTCATGGGAGATGTCAAGAATCAGCCGCCGCCTATCCTCTTCTGACTTTTTTCGCATGGAAATCTCATGTTCAATCCGGGCAGCCATATCGTTAAAAGTGTTCTGGAGCTCGGCAAACTCATTTTTCAGGCGCAAATCCACCCGTGCAGAGTAATCGCCTTCCCGCAAAAGCCTTGTACCGTCGCAAAGTTTTTTTAATGGCACGGTTATGCTTGCTGCCGTAATTCTTGAATAGATAAAGGCAAAAAGTGCCAGTATCAGAAGAAAACAAAGCATAACTGCGGCTATCACCAATCCTGCCCTCGTGAAATCACCGATGTACGCTTCTTTATTAAACACCAGCGAAAAATCCAGCCGGATGGAGGTTGGGAAAGTGACAATCAACCAAAACTCCCCTTTTGGATTATAAAGTATATCGTAATGGTAAGGCTTGCTCTTGCTTTCGGTTAAAAATGCTGTAAATTCCCCGGCGGTCAGGTGGTCTTTCCCTATAGTATCAAGACCGCTCGTAAAAACCACACGGTATTCCCTGTCCACGACCTGTACACCGCCTCCGTTTTGAACAACCGCCGATGCATCAATCTGCCTGTAATCATCTTTAATAATTGCACTTGCAGGATACCTGTTTTTTACCAATGAACCGGATATCAATCCGCTGGCAAAGGACATCAGCACAAATGCAAGTACCGTATCAAGTATTGTCATGAAAAATATCACAAGGAAATTTCTCAGAAACTGATTGGATAGTTTTCTCTTCATGGCTCTTCTCCGGTATAATGGAGCTTATAACCGATGCCACGAATGGTTTTCAGATACTTTGGGTTTTGAGGATCATCCTCAATCCTGTTCCTTAATCGACTGATATGCACCATTATAGTATTGTCGTCATAATAGTATTCATCGTCCCATACCGCTTGATAAAGCTGCCTTTTTGTAAATACCCTTTCAGGGTTTTCAAAAAAGTGCAGAAGAAGTTTGTATTCCTTTGCGCCAAGTTCAACAGGCCTTCCATCTTTGAATGCGCAACACTTTTCCCTGTCTATGGATAAGTTCCCATATTTAATGGTTGCATCTTTTCTCCCTTTCGGTGAAAGGTACTCATTGTTCCTCCTCAGCTGTGCACCCACGCGAGCCACCAGCTCGGCAACAGAAAAAGGTTTCACAATATAGTCGTCCGCACCCAATCCAAGTCCCAGGACCTTGTCCATGTCGTCCGCCCTCGCAGTCAGGAAGATAACAGGGAGGGTACTGTGTTCCCGTATTTTGCGAAGCAGATTGAATCCGTCCATCACCGGCATCATCACGTCAAGGATTGCCAGGTGGACGTCCTGTGTCGCAAAAATGTCCCATGCTGCCTTGCCGTTTTCTGCAGTCATGACGGTATACCCGTTTTCCTCAAGACTTATCTTTATTAAATTTCGAATATCAATCTCATCGTCTGCAATCAGTATGTTCATACAGCACCTCCCGGGACAGGGGGACAGGTACCTGTCCCTCTGTCCCTTCCTGAAACTCCTTTCCATCGCCGGTAAATTACCGCCGCCACCAATGAGCGGGGTATGATCCTGCCTGTTAATGAAAGTACTCGATTCAGATAACCCGGAACATATATACTTTTTCCTGCCAGTACACGGTCAATGGTATTACGGGCAACGCACTCCAGCGGATTTGTAGTTGCATTTCCCCAGAAACCCTGTGCTTTTATGCCGTGCATGGCTCCTTGAGTTGTTACCATGCCTCCCGGGCATAATGCAAGTACGTTCACATTCTCTTTCTTAAGCTCTTGGCGAAGCGCAGTGGACAAATCCAGCAAAAAACGTTTAGATGCAGCATATGTTGCTTTTAGAGGCATTGGAAACATTGATGCAAGGCTGGACACGAATACAATGTAAAAGGGTTTTCCGGGCCTGCGGCGTTTTATTATAGCATGGGTAATTCGCAGAGTCGCCGCATTGTTCAGCAATACTATCTTTACAAGGTTTTCCCTCTCACGGTCCATAAATCCGCCCTCAAAGTCCATGCCTGCCACGTTGAGCAGCATGTCAAAACGAATTTCATGCTTATCAATAATGCCAAGCATTTTATCCACGCTTTCTGCATTTGTAAGGTCGCATGCCGCTGCTGCCACAGTAATATTGAACTGCCTCTCCAGTCCGCGCTTGATACATTGCAAACCATCCTCGTTTATATCCGTCAAAAACAGGTTATATCCCCTGCGGCCGCACTCGTTGGCAAGTACACGGCCGAGACCGCCTGCTGCTCCGGTAATCATTACATTCATTCCTGCCACTCCTTTCCATAATGAATATCGCAAAGGCGTTCGCTCAGCTCGAACAACCGGTCCGCATTTTCGCTTGTCACCTGTCTGCTGTATTTCTTTTCTTCACAAAGGTAATAGTACAGACCTTCGGGTTTCACCTTTTGTTCGCAAAGAAACGCATAAGTTCTTGCCGGAACTGAAGGAGGTACTCCATGCTTCTTGCGAAGCGTCCATATGAAATTGACAAGGCCGCCTGTTTCCTTGTTGCCTATATCCGTATTTACCAGGCCCGGATCAACTACATATGCACGGATGCCTGCAGACGCATACCGGTCGTTCAGGCCTTTCGCAAACAGAATATTGCACAGCTTCGACTGTTTATAGGCAGTGAGAGGGTTATACCTGCGATACAGCATGATGTTGTTCCAATTTATTTTAATTCCCTTATGAGATTCGCTTCCTGTAATTATTACACGTCCATGTGCCTTTTTCAGAGCCGGCAGGAGTTTGTATGTCAATAAGAAGCCCGCAAGATGATTAAGTGCGAATTGCTGTTCGTAGCCCTCTTCAGTAGTCATATACCAGCTTCTTACACAGCCTGCATTATTAATCAGGGCATACAGTTCCCCATTGCATTTTTTGTTCAGGTATAGCATGATTTCGTCAGCAACCCGGACAACTTCGCGCTGCTGCATTAAGTCAGCTACAAAAAAGTCAATTTTCGCATCCGGGTTTTCGGACAATATCATTTCCCTTGCCCGGTTGCAGTTAGCCTCACTGCGTGCAACGCCAAGGACATTAAATCCTTTACAGGTTAAAATACGTGCAGTTTCCATGCCAATACCTGAAGAAGCACCGGTAATCACAATGGTATCCATACGAACCTCCCCTGTCAGTTGACCGAATTGTATCCAAACCAGCCCCAGGCATGCCAGAACTCAAGGCTTCCGGATATAATCATTGATAATGCCATGCCAAGGACAAAGCAGGTGGTAAACAGCACCAGGGAAAACATCGCAACAGTGCGAATGCGCCTGTTGATTATAGCCGGCAGCCGCGGATATATGCCAATAGAGGGCAGTACGGCACCTCCCGAGGCAGCCGCTATGGTATTCTGATGGAAACGACTGTAGGAACGCATGAGCTGGCGCATGAAAGCGGCAAAATAAATGCAGCCTGTGACAGACAATATGGAAAGTGCGGCCAGTGACAACCCGAACACCACTCCCGGCAGATATGGCATGGGCGGGATTAGTGACCTGGGATTTACCCTGCCGAGCAAACATACCGCAACAACCAGGCTGCAAATTGAAAATGCCGCCATTATAAGCTCCCAGGCCATAAGCAACAAGAAAAAAGTTCCTGCAAAAATATCGATAATGCATAATCCTATAACTGAAGCAGCCTTCTTACCGCCGCTTTTTTTATCTTCACAGGTGTTTTCAAACTGGGAGGCGAGATATTCAGGATTTCCCAGCTTGGCGGCAATCTCCTCTTCTGTAAAACCATCCGCCATTTTAAAAGCAAAGTGCTGTTCATACTCACTTATGATGTCGTCAGCATCTGCAATGTTGTTCTTTTTAAGCTCATCAGCCAGTTTTAAAAGAAACTCACTTTTTGTCATTATCATCATCCTCCAATAAAATCTCCACCCTTTTAGCAAAATCCAGATATTCGGCACGTTCTTTTTCATATACCTCCCGGCCAAGCTTTGTAAGTGTATAGTACTTACGGGGAGGTCCACCGCTTTCTTCCTGCATGTAGGTAGTCAACAGTCCTTCGCTTCTCAGTTTTCTTAAAATCGGGTAAACAGTCCCATCAGCTATGTCAATATGGTTCGACAGGTATTCGGATATTTCATATCCGTAGCAATCATGTTTCTTAAGCAGCGACAATACACACAGTTCCAGCACACCTTTTTTATATTGTATGTTCACAGGCTTCCTCCCTTGTTAATAATCAATAGAACATTTTATCTACTATTAAATTATATTCAATAGTGGATAATATGTCAATATTAAAAAGCAGATTTCATGAAAACAGCAGAAACGGACTTGTACTCCGACCATGGGAAATGCAGCAAACGTGCAGCAGAAAAGATAAAAGGAGTTGCCATGTTTTGCCGTTTAACAATAAAAAGCCCTAGGTCGCAGCCGTGGACTAAATGTACCGTGATTTTTATTCTGTATTGGATAACGCAAACACCTGTTTATTTACTTAATACATATTCACTGATAATTTTATTGAATGAAACGATATCAAATCCATTCATAAATTCGAACCTTACTTTTCCAAGGCCGCTGAAATACAGATCCATTTCGCAGTCAAGATCAAAGGTTCCCGCAGTCTCAACTGAGAAGGCCTGTATCCTTGTATAGGGCAATGATGTAAAATCCTTCTTTTTGCCTGTAAGTCCCTGAACATTTACAGCTATAATCCTTTTATCCGTAAAAATCACGCAGTCCCTTATTCCTTTGAATGATGCCAGGATGTTCTCGTTTTCGATTAACATAGGGCTGACCATATTTATAATTTCCCCGTCTTCAGCCTTTCGGAGTTTAAAAACAGACGCATTTTGAAAATCAATCATACCAACACCCCATTTCTGATATCCTTCCATAATTATACAGCATATCGCAATATTTCTCCATTTCCCGAAACAGGTAGTTGAGTTCTTCATACCTCTGTACTTTATTTTCCATCCATGTTATATTTAAGATATAGTTTATAATTCATGGAGGGATTCTTTGAGCACCCTGGCCCAAAGAGTTCAGGAAACAATCGGGGAAACTCAAATTGTACCCGAATACTTCGTCCTTCCTGATTTTGCCATATTCAAGCCAAGGTTCTTTGTTGAAGGCAATAATCAGTTTGACTGTTATCATTTTGTTATATCAAGGATTGACGTTCCGTCCTTTTATGTGGATGGCAAAAGTATTGCATTGCAAAAAATACGATACTGGCAACAAACCCGGATCAAATGCTGAATGTTTCACCCGTCAATTACAAATGCAGTAATTCCGGTGAAATAAAGTTTACCTGTATGTTCATCGAGAACCGCAGGCTGCAGGAACTGGCTAAAACCGAACTGGGCAGATCCGATTTGATGTTTCAGAATAAGGCCTCTTATTACAGTAATCATCTTGAAAGCCTTATTTCCAGGTTTGAAACCGAATCTGTCAACAAGCAGTTCGGATACCGGTTTATTCAGGATTGCCTGTCAACCGAGATAGCAATCCAGTTAATCCGGGAACTGGTAAACCATGTACCGGATATACAGGGGTTTGGAAAATACTCAGCAAGAAAGGACATCAACACCGCCATTGACTATCTCATGCAAATACAAATTCGTTGAATGAAAACTGAAATTCTACTTTCATTGCTATATATGTTTGTGAATGAAGAACATCTTCAGTATTGATCTTTAAAACACAGATTCTCTGCGGATACAGTAAAATTTGAATACAAACCGGTATTTTAAGGCTATTTTTGAGTATAAAAATGATATGGTACGGAAAAACCCGGTGAATTAATTGTCAAAGTAAATAAGACATACAGGGTTATGAAGTCTGCTGCACTTCAAAATAAAAAATGCATAAACATGCAGAAACCCGCTAAAATAGCGGGTTTCCAAACAAAAATGTGGTGGAGATAAGGGGAGTCGAACCCCTGACCTCTTGAATGCCATTCAAGCGCTCTCCCAACTGAGCTATACCCCCGGATTTTTCTGATATTAATATCTGCAAAACTCGTAACAAAAGATATTATACAGAGTTTATATCGTTTTGGCAATAGCTTTCTTGAATTTTGGTTTTAGGTAGTAAAATGTGGTAATAGCGGACTATTATGACGAGAAGAATGGCAGGAGCAGCCATTCCGGCTGCCCCTGCCTGTTGATTTACAGGCAGATTTACCATCTGTTAAAAGTTCTTTAACCTTGTTTATACCTTATTCCTGGTACATTCCGGTCAGGCCTTGGGTCAATATCGTGATTATTTCCTTCAGCATAACCTGAAATCAGGCATTTTCGGTTTTATCTTCACTTTTCGGCCTGTGCCTGAAGAATGAACTGATAACAGGCGGCAAAAGGCTCAGCCCTGCAACATAAAGCCAATGTCCGGGGAGCAGTGAAACTGTTTCGAATATTTTCTGCAAAGCAGGAAGATAAATAACGCCCGCCAAAACGCTCAGTGATGTTAATACGGCTCCAACCAGCCACAAATTGCTGAACAACTCTATTTCAAAGATGTTCTTTTTCTCGGATTTACATTCAAAAACATGAATCAGCTGGCTCAGCACAAGAGTCACCAATGCCGCAGTTCTTGCCGATTCAAGGCTTGCCGACTGCCTGAATACGAGCATGAATGACATAAGAGTGGCAACGCCGATGAATATACCTCTTGTAATAATTAATCGCCATAATCCGCCCGAGAAAATATGCTCATTGGGATCCCTGGGTTTTTGACGCATTATATCGGGATCGCCTGATTCCATGCTTAAAGCTATTGCAGGCAATCCGTCGGTTACAAGGTTCACCAGCAGTATCTGTACCGGCAGCAACGGTACGGGAAGACCTATAAGCATTCCAAGAAACATTGTCAGCACTTCACCGATATTGCATGACAGCAAATAGCGGATAAATTTACGTATATTGTTGTAGATATTGCGGCCTTCTTCTATAGCTGCAACTATGGTTGAAAAATTATCATCCATGAGAATCATTGAAGCTGCCTGCCTTGTTACATCGGTTCCGCTCAATCCCATTGCCACGCCTATATCGGCTTCCTTGACCGCAGGTGCGTCATTCACCCCGTCTCCGGTCATTGCAACAATATATCCTTCTTCCTTATATGCCTTTACAAGCCTTAATTTATGCTTTGGCAAAACACGGGCAAAAACAGACGCATCTTTAAGCCTTTCCTTAAGCTCCCGTTCGCTCAGCTTTTCAATCTCATTACCCGTTATAACATCCTGGTTTTCATCCATAATTTTCAGTTCCCTGGCCACAGCCTTCGCAGTTTCCTTATGGTCTCCGGTTATCATGACCGGCTTGATTCCCGCAATCTTACACTTTTCAACAGCATCGTATGCTTCGCTCCGGGGAGGGTCCATCATTCCCGCAAGGCCCAAAAAGGTAAGTTGCTGTTCCAGATCATTCGGTATATTTTTACCTTTTTCAATAATCCTGTAGGCCATTGCAATAACCCTCAGGGCATTCCTGGCCATATAATTGTTTTCCTTTTCAATTCTGCCGATATCATAATCCAGCATTTTACGTTCACTGTTGGCAACCATAATGGATGTACATTTTTGAAGTATTACTTCGGGTGCGCCTTTTGATAATACGATTTTATCTCCCGACGGCATATTGCATAAAACCGTCATCATTTTCCTGTCCGAGTCAAAGGGTATTTCCTTGATCCTCTGATATTCTTCAGCAATTTTTCCAGGATTATACCCTGCCTCTGCCGCCATCCGGACAAGTGCAACTTCGGTGGGATCGCCCAGAAATATATCTTCACCCGCATTCCCTTCTTCATTTTCGGCCTTGTGTATGTTCACATTTCCGCACAGTATACCGGTTAATGCCATTAAATTCAAACCTGACATTTTCATTGGATCAACAGGCTTACCCTGGAAAAGAAATCTTGTTTTGTTCTCTTCGTCATTCCTTGATAACTGGTATCTTGTCCTGCCGCAGTATATGGAAGTAACGCGCATTTTGTTCTCTGTCAGAGTACCGGTTTTGTCCGAGCAAATAACCGTTGCACATCCCAATGTTTCAACCGCGGGAAGCTTTCTTACCAGGGCGTTTCTCTTTGCCATCCTTTGGACTCCAAGGGCCAATGCGATGGTTACCACAGCCGGAAGCCCTTCCGGAACTGCAGCCACAGCAAGGCTAATTCCTGACAGAAGCATTGAAAATACATCTTCACCCCTGATTATTCCCGTCAATGACACAATTGCGCATATGGCCAGGCAGGCTATTACAATATATGTTCCAAGGGTTTCAAGCTTTTTCTGAAGAGGAGTGTCCTGTTGTTCTGCATCCTGTATCATATGGGCTATTCGGCCCATCTCTGTTTCCATTCCGGTTTTATTGACTATGGCACGGCCAGATCCACCTGTCGCCAGACACCCCATATAAACATGATTCTTCGGAAAAGCAGTCTCCTCATCAAGCGCAGACGATACAACATCCTTCCTGACAGGCATCGATTCACCTGTGAGCATGGACTCATCCACCTGGAGCTCGTTTGCCATGATCAAAACACCATCGGCAGGAATCCTGTCGCCAGCTTCGATAACTATTAAATCACCGGGAACTACTTCCTCGGCGGATACCTCATGGAGCTCGTTATCCCGGATAACCTTTGCTTTTGGAGCCGCGAGCTTCTCTATCGCTTCCATTATTCTTTCGGTGTGCATTTCCTGGTAGAATCCCAGCAAGGCATTTATAAATACAATAGCAAGAATTGTCAATGCTTCGGTAATATCACCGATAATCATGGAAATAGCCGTAGCACCGAGCAGAACCAGGACCATAAAATCGGTAAATTGTGATAAAAGCAACAAGAACCAGGATTTCTTCTTTTTATGGGCAAGTTTATTTTTGCCGTAAATTTCAAGCCTCCTCCTGGCTTCAATGAAAGACAACCCCAAATCTTTCTTCCGTTTTTCGGCATTGTTTGGTAACAGCCTTATTGCTTGCATATTTATAAGCCTCCCGATGTGAAATATTAGGCTTTATGCCTAAATAATTCTATGCGATGTTTTTTATAATTAGTACAAGCATATTTATCAGTCCGGGATCGCAATTAAGGCTAAAGCCTGTTAACAATGCAGAAATCTGATACCGGTTAACGGCTGATGGCTTTATGCCGGAATTGGAATTCAAACTGCCGGAAAAAAAGGAATAATTCCATTCTTAACATATACCTGCCGAAATGAACAGAATATAATGCCGGCCAATCCTGATTATGTAATACTACCGTTACCGGTACATGGCCGGTGTGAGTAAAAACTTGTAAGAAAAAAAATCCGATTGCCCATGAAATAGGACATATCGGAATATAAAATTGCTTCAAAAAGATTTACTTATCAGTGAAAACAGGTATGGTGTTTTCATAAAAGCAATTATGGTCTATGTACAAATTTACGGGTAACCACGCCAGAATCAACCGGAGTTCTCAGCTCAATCAAGGAAACACATCCAGAAATTAACTTGAAGAAAAGTATTTCAACTTTTTACGATATTTGATTATTACCTGCAATAATCAAACATCAATCTCAAGGAACACCGGGCAATGATCCGAACCGTAAACATCCGGATACATCCCTGCTTCGCGGATCCTGTCTTTTATACGGTCCGAAACAAGGAAGTAATCTATGCGCCATCCAACATTTTTCTCCCTGGCATTGAACATATACGACCACCAGGTATAAGCACCGGTCTTATCGGGATACAGATACCTGAAACTGTCTGTAAAACCGCTTTGAATAAGAACCGTCATTTTTTCGCGTTCCTCGTCTGAAAAGCCGGCATTCTGCCTGTTGGAGGCAGGATTCTTCAAATCAATCTCATTATGCGCCACATTCAAATCCCCGCATATGATCACGGGTTTTTTACTGTCAAGCCCGAGAAGGTATTCCCTGAAATCATCCTCCCATTTCATCCTGTAATCCAGCCTGGCCAACTCGGGCTGAGCATTAGGTGTATATACCGTAACCATATAAAATTTTTCGTATTCGGCTGTTATAACCCTGCCTTCATTATCATGTTCGTTAATCCCTATTCCATCAACAACCGATATGGGTTTTTCACGGGAGAAAAGAGCCGTCCCCGAATAACCTTTTCTTACAGCATAGTTCCAATATTGATAGTATCCTTCGGCATCAAGCTGGACCTGTCCCTGTTGAACCTTGGTTTCCTGGATACAGAAAATATCTGCATTTGCACTTTTGAAAAAATCCATAAAGCCTTTTTTCAGGCATGCCCTTATTCCATTAACATTCCACGATACAAATTTCATCATTAACCCCCGGCTTGTACCTGCAACGAAAACAGGCACCATGTATCTGATATTATATTACAAAAGGGTAGCAACCTACCCTTTAATTCTTATCTTTACCAATGTATTTAAAAGGAGAACCCGAAACAAATTTATAACGGTTGCCCCGTTTATCCTTGAATACTTCGGTGCTGACTCTTTCAAGTTCAATGGTATTTCCGTTTTCATCAACTATAGTGTACACGTTCCGTCCGGAATGATTCAAATCATAGTCCTTTCCTTCCTCCAAAACAGGAACAGGATTGGACAAAACCGAAACATTTTTTATTAGTGCTATTAAACTTATTCCAACAACAATAACTATGGCCAATATAATAAAAAGATTAGCTGCATTACCCGATTTGCTTCTTCTGACTTTCATGGTACCAGAACCCGTTCCTTTCCATTTTCATTGATGATACTCTAAATAATGCTCCTGTATGATATTTTTTATGCAATTGATATATTGCAATGGCTGAAACAAAGTGCTTTATTTCAGCCATTACGATATTTTTCTAAAAACCCCCGGCCTATTTGCGGTCAGGGGTTTTTTTGCAGGAATTACTCAGCCATCCTCTTATAGTTTTCGTACCTTTCTTCAGCGTCTTTCCTTGCCTTGGCATATAGTTCTTCCGCTATCTGCGGGAATGTATTCTTCAATGAAGTATAACGTACTTCTCCGTTCAGGAATTCCTGGAAGTCTTCGGTTGGTTCCTTCGAATCCAGGACGAACGGATTCTTTCCTTCCTTCTTCAATTCAGGATTGTAACGCCACAGGTGCCAGTAACCTGCATCCACTGCCTGCTTTGATCTTGCCTGTGTGCGGCCCATTCCCTGGCGTATGCCATGGTTGATACATGGTGCATATGCGATTATCAATGAAGGTCCGTCATACTTTTCAGCTTCAATTATTGCCTTCAGGAACTGGTTCTTGTCTGCTCCCATGGCAACCTGTGCAACGTAAACATAACCATATGTTGCTGCTATCATACCAAGGTCCTTCTTCTTGACCTTCTTGCCTGATGCTGCAAACTTGGCTACAGCCGCAGTAGGTGTGGCCTTGGAGGATTGACCGCCGGTATTCGAGTAAACTTCGGTATCAAATACCAGGATGTTTACATCCTCACCGGAAGCAAGAACATGATCCAATCCGCCATATCCGATATCGTAAGCCCATCCGTCACCACCGACAATCCAGATTGACTTCTTGACCAGGTAATCCTTCTTTTCAAGAATATCGTCAATCAGCTTCTTTGTCTCGGGATCGCTTACAGGGTTGTTTTCAATTGCTGCGAGAACTTCCTTTGAAGCCTTCTTCGATGCTTCCGCATCGTCTTTTCCTGCTACCCAGTTATTCATCGCATCTTTCAGCGCTACAGGAACATCCATTTCCAGGAGGGCTTTCATGTCTGCCTCAATAGAGCTGCGGATTTGTTTTACTCCCAATGCCATACCGTAACCATATTCTGCATTATCTTCAAACAGCGAGTTTGCCCAGGCCGGACCCTTTCCTTCCTTGTTTGTGGTATAAACAGTTGCGGGAGCAGAGCCACCCCAGATTGATGAACAGCCTGTTGCATTGGCAATCATCATTCTGTCCCCGAAAAGCTGGGTAATAACCTTGATATAAGGTGTTTCACCACAACCTGCGCATGCGCCGGAGAACTCAATCAACGGCTGTGCGAACTGGCTTCCTTTCAGGGTTGTTAACGGCATTAAATCATCTTTAACAGTAACATGTTTAATCGCATAATCCCAGTTTTCAACTTCCTGCATCTGTGACTCAAGCGGCTTCATGATAAGAGCCTTTTCCTTTGCAGGGCAGATATCCGCACAGTTGCCGCATCCTGTACAGTCAAGAGCGCTCACCTGTATCTTGTAATGCAATCCTTTAAGCTGAGCTCCGATTGCAGGCTTGGTCTTGAAGCTTTCAGGCGCGTTGGCCTTTTCTTCATCGTTAAGCAGGAAAGGACGGATTGCTGCATGAGGACATACAAATGAACACTGGTTGCACTGGATGCAGTTTTCAATCTGCCACTCAGGAATGTTAACAGCGATTCCGCGTTTTTCATAGGCTGATGTTCCCTGCGGGAATGTACCGTCTTCTGCGCCTTTGAATGCGCTGACAGGCAGTTCGTCCCCCTTCATTGCGTTCATCGGGTTCATTACTTTCCTGATAAATTCAGGAACATCGGTATCTTCATGTTTCGCACTGTCTTCTGCCGTCTTCCAGCTTTCAGGCACTGAAACCTTCTTCAAAGCCCCGATACCTTTATCCACTGCCTGATAGTTCATTTGAACTATCTTCTCGCCTTTCTTTCCATATGACTTGACAATGGATTCCTTCAGGTATTTAACGGCATCTTCTATAGGTATAACATTGGCAAGCTTAAAGAATGCAGCCTGCATTATCATGTTGATACGGTTTCCAAGACCAATTTCCTGGGCTATGTCGGTAGCATTTATGATATAGAAATTAATATCGTTATTGGCTATCTTACGTTTCAGATCTGCAGGAAGCTTTTCATCGAGCTCTTCTTCGGTCCACTGGCAGTTCAATACGAATGTTCCGCCTTTTTTCAGACCTGCGATCAAATCGTATTTATCAACGTAAGATTGATTATGGCATGCGATATAGTCAGCTTCTTCGACTAAATATGTAGAACGGATTTTGTTCTTTCCAAAACGAAGATGCGAAATCGTAACGCCGCCGGATTTTTTGGAGTCATATGAGAAATAGCCCTGTGCATATAAATCAGTATTGTCACCTATAATCTTGATGGCGCTCTTGTTGGCACCAACCGTACCATCGGAGCCAAGGCCCCAGAACTTGCAGCGAACGGTGCCTTCGCTTTCTGTAACAATCTTTTCCTTGATTTCGAGGGAATGATATGTTACATCGTCAACAATACCAATTGTGAAACGATCCTTCGGGTTTTCTCCATTCAAATTATCGAATACAGCCTTGATTTGAGACGGTGTGGTATCCTTTGAACCCAAGCCATAGCGTCCGCCTACGATTAAAGGCCTGTCTTCACGGTTGTAGAACAGGTTCTTGATATCAAGGTACAATGGTTCACCCTCTGCACCGGGCTCTTTTGTCCTGTCAAGGACAGCTATACGCTTGACTGTCTTCGGAAGAACATCGAAGAAGTATTTGCTGCTGAACGGACGGTAAAGGTGTACCTTTATGACACCAACCTTTTCACCCTTGGCCATCAAATAATCCACTGTCTCTTCAATGGTTTCTGTAACAGAACCCATTGCAACAATAACGCGTTCGGCATCGGGTGCACCATAATAATTAAACGGTTTATATTCTCTTCCGGTAAGTTTTGATATTTCTTTCATGTATTCGGCTACAACATCGGGAACTGCATCATAGAATCTGTTTGAAGCTTCTCTTGCCTGGAAGAAAATATCCGGGTTCTGAGCAGTACCACGGGTTACAGGATGCTCGGGATTTAATGCGCGTTTTCTGAACTCTCGGATTGCATCCCAGTCAACCAGTTTTGCAAAATCTTCGTAATCAATTACTTCAATCTTCTGAACTTCATGAGAAGTTCTGAATCCATCAAAGAAATGCAGGAAAGGTACTCTTGATTTGATTGCACTTAAATGTGCAACCCCTGCAAGATCCATAACTTCCTGAACACTTCCGGATGCCAGTAAAGCAAAACCTGTCTGCCTTGTTGCCATAACATCGGAATGATCACCAAATATAGACAAAGCATGGGAAGCCAATGCACGAGCAGAAACGTGGAAAACACCGGGTAATAATTCTCCGGCTATTTTGTACATATTCGGGATCATAAGCAACAATCCCTGCGAGGCGGTAAATGTAGTAGTTAACGCACCCGCTTGCAGTGAACCGTGAACTGCACCTGCTGCGCCTGCTTCAGATTGCATCTCGGTTATTCTAACTGGTTGTCCAAAGATATTCTTCTTTCCGCCGGCAGACCATTCATCTGTGAATTCCGCCATGGGAGAAGACGGTGTAATTGGGTAAATAGCGGCAACATCGGTAAACGCATATGCTACATATGCAGCTGCCTGGTTACCGTCCATGGTATGCATGTTTTTCTTGGACATCAATCTCCCTCCTTAAGTATTGGTTAAAAATTTAACTTGCAAAAGTAAAACATATGACAGGAATATATAAATCCTATATCATAATTTTGTATTTTGAGTTGCTGTGCGATATTCCAAAGTATTGTTTTTGTACTTTGTATACACAACAATTTATATTATACACAATAAAAACAGTAAATCAAATCTTTTATGTAATAAATTTTTTAAGGCTTGAAAAATAAAATATAGTTAAATTGTACCATCTTCCCTGCTTAAGAAATTCCAATATAATCAAGCAGGCATTTCAGGTAGGTTTTTTTATTAAAATTATCCGGCAAATTAGGCAAGATGCCTACTTTACCGTAAAAATGATTATATAACTGGTTTTCAAGCCTTATTGAATATAGCGGATTTTCCTGGTCCCTCAAGCGTTCACCGTACTCCATCAGCAATGCTTCTTCTTTCGGACTGAGGAAAATTACAGGCTGTTCGGTATTTGAATTCCTTATCGTCGAAAAATCGGTTTTCCTGTTTTTTATTTTAATCACTATGGTATTCGCCGCCATATCACCTACTCTCATATAACGCCGGCTCAAAAATACCGAAAAAATTCCCACACCGTATACTCCCGGCAGCATGTCACCTATGCGCAGCAAGTTTCTTACAAGTGCGGCTGTAAATGAAATTGGTTCGCCGTTTGCCATTATTACTTTAAGCCCGACAATTTTCTTGCCTAATGTTGAACCTTTTGAGAAATATTCAAACAGCAGGAAATAGCCGAACTGGACAACAAAAACCAGCAGTAAGGCCATTACGACATAAAAAGTATTTTCCCGCGCATACCATAAATTTAAATACCCGTCACGATTAATGAGCAGAATAATTATCATTATTAAGACAATAATAACGTTCTGAACAAGAGTATCTATTATTGCCGCAACCCCGCGTGAACCTATCCCTGCAAGCTCAAACTCCAATGTTACATTCTCAGGTGTTTTTACATGATAAACATTTCTCATATTTTCAGCCCCGAAACCAAATCAGTTATTCTATGAATTTCCATTTAATATTGTATCAGAAAAAAGGATTTGATAAAATAAATTTTAATTAAAGGCCGGTATTTTTTATATCCCCGCACCGGCATATAAAAGAAGTGCTATATTTCGGAGAATAATTAATGAAAGAATCGCTTTTCATCAGCAACAATCAAAAAACGTGGCAGGAACTTGAGGATATACTTAAAAGCTGTAATTCCAAGGCAAAAAAACCCGAGGATATTGACAAGCTTCACCGGCTTTTTTATCTTTACCAGTTGGCTTGCGGACATCTTTCAATTGCCAGGACCCGGTACGGAAACACAGGCACGGCGGAATACCTGAACAACCTTGTTGCAAGGGCGCATCAGGCCATTTACGTTACCAAGCCCAAAAGTTTTTCCGGGTTACTCCGCTTCCTGGCCAAGGGTTTTCCGGCCCTGCTAAGGAATGAACACCCCATGTTTTTGATTTCAACAGGTATTTTCATTTTAAGTTTTCTTTTCAGCTTTCTTACGGTATTGTACCTGGAAGACTATGCTCTTACCTTTGTTCCCGCAGAATATGCAGATGCCATAAGAAATTCCGACGGAAGCGTTGCGGCCATCAATAACGCCATTGCCTCGGTTGCCATTTTTACCAATAATATCAGTGTCGGAATAACGGCATTTGCACTTGGAATTACTTTTGGCGTGGGAACGGTTTATGTACTTGCAAAAAACGGAATGCTTCTTGGAGCATTGTCCGCCATTGCGGTAAATGCAGGAACGGGTTTTACATTCTGGTCCCTTATACTGCCTCACGGGGTTCCTGAATTGTTCTGTATTTTCGTTTGCGGTGCCGCAGGGCTCACGATAGCCAGATCCATAATTTTCCCCGGTATTGATTCCAGGAGAAAATCCTTTTCAACAGGCGGAAAAAAAGCACTTATGATGCTGTTGGGGACAATTCCTCTTTTTGTTTTGGCAGGTTTAACCGAGGGGTATTTCACCCCGCTGCCCATTGACCCGTTGTATAAGTACCTGGCATCTCTCATATGGTTACTTGTTCTTTGCTTGTATATTTTCGCAGGGAAAAAAGAAAAAACCCCGGCTGTTGATTAGTTTGCCAATGTTCAGAAATTCGTATAACGACGGGTTAAACGTGTGATTTTGCCGTCGAAGGGCAGCATGCTTACGCCTGCAGTTTATATAAAACCGGGTTATTTGTATAATTTCAGCATGTTTTTGAACTCTTCAAGCTTCTCTTTGCTCAGTGTATTCAGCGGCTGCCTCATCCCTGAAATGACAATGCTGTCATGAACACCTTTTTCCATAATGTCCAACAGTTTTTCAAGGCTTTCCCCGTCATCGGGATATGTAACGCTATACATGTACAGTTTCCCCAAACCCTGGAACATTCTCTCAAATATTCCCCGAACCTTTTTTTCTATCTCAATCAAATACTTTTTCATGGTAAATGGGCAGACAATAATAAAACATCTATAGTCATGGTTGGCTATCCTGTCGGTCTCCCTCATTTCAAGAGCCAGCTTGTCGTAAAATTCCTGGACCAGGCCGATATGTATTCCCGAAAGCCGGCACATGATAAAAGAAACCGGGTACTTTCCCCTTGAAGCCCTTTTTAACTCGTTTTTCAGGTCATTATTGGAATTAAAACCCGACAATAGATTTTCCCTTACTTTATTTATATATTCTTCACTATCTTTTGATGGAATTTTTGCTGTAAAAGACGACAACCGCTCTACGAGGTAATCCTTCAGCAATTCCCTTTTGGCCGGCATCAGGAATACATCGTTTACTTCGGCCTCTTTTGCGCCTTTTATGTATTCTTTTGAGTTTTCAGGTATGATAGCCATAACAGGAAGACTTTTAAAATAATTCTCCTGCCTGATTCGTTTTATCTGATCATACTGTTCACCGTAAGTATTTGCACTTATCTGGACAATATAATAAAGAATTGACTCTCTGAAAATATCCAGTTTGAGAAAGAGATCAATTTCATCCACAACCTCCACAATTTCAAAGCCTCTTTTATATAAATGCTTCAGTATGATGCTTTTTATGAACAAGTCTTTTACTGATATCAGAACCTTATCCGCCATTTATCTCACTCACTTAACTACACCTGTTTTTGGGCAACTGGCTGTATTTATCCATATTCTACATACGCATCCGATTTCTATCATAATATCGGCTAAAAAAAACAGTGTTTTAGTTTGACAATTAAAGAATTTTTAATTTATCAATAACTGGGGCGCACGTGTGAGCAGCCAGTTCGGTTTTTTACCGGATTAATTTCCTGTTCAAACAAGGATTGTTATTTTAATGTCAAAGATAGCCTGACACCGTTGCGTTCATTTCTTCTTTATGGTATATTATTTCCTGATAAAAAGGCAGTATTTTGTAGGATTAATAGAAAATCTGCATTTAATGCGTATAGGAGGCGATACTAATGGCTAAATTGGTAGGGAATGCTATATTTGGTCAATCGGGCGGACCGACATCGGTTATTAATGCAAGTGCTGCTGGTGTTATTACCGAAGCCCTTAAACAGGATTGTATTAATAAAGTTTATGGTGCCGCAAATGGTATTAAGGGAATACTGGATGAAAAATTCTACGATATGGGCATGGAAGATCCTAAAGAACTTGAACTTTTAAAGACCACTCCTTCCTCTGCATTGGGCTCGGTTCGTTATAAACTGGCCGATCCTGATGTTGATGACACCGATTATAAACGTTTGCTTGAGGTATTTAAGAAATACGACATCCGCTATTTCTTCTATAACGGTGGAAATGACTCAATGGATACCTGCAACAAGGTAAGCAAGTTCATGCAGAAGGTTGGGTATGAATGTCGTGTTATCGGTGTTCCCAAAACAATTGACAACGATTTGGCAGAAACAGACCACTGTCCGGGATATGGCAGCGCCGCACGCTATGTAGCCACCTCTACAATGGAAGTGTACCTGGACGCCCGCGTTTATGACACACCGATGGTTTGCGTTCTTGAAGTAATGGGAAGAAATGCAGGCTGGCTCACTGCAGCGACAGCTCTTGCCGCATACAAGGGTTTGGGTCCGGATCTGATTTACCTGCCTGAAATTGAATTTGACATGGACAAATTCATCAAGGACGCTAAGGAAGTTTATGAAAAGAACAACGGAAAGTTAATTATTGCCGTATCAGAAGGAATTAAGGACAAAAACGGCAAATATATCTCTGAATATGGTTCAGATCTTGCTAAAGAAAAGGATGCCTTCGGTCACAGCCAACTGGGAGGAACTGCACAGGTTCTGGCCAGTGTATTAAAGAAAGAATTGAAATGCAAGGCCCGTGCTATAGAATTCAGCTTACTGCAGCGCTGTGCCGCTCACTGCGGTTCAAAAACCGATGTTGAAGAAAGCTTCAAAGCCGGCCAACTTGCTGTAAAGTATGCAGTTGAAGGATATACCGACTATATGGTGGCGTATGAACGCGAACCGGGAAGCGAATATAAATGCAATTTCAAACTGGTGGAATTGCACAAAGTTGCAAACGCAGAAAAGAAGATTCCAAGAGAATGGATTACAGAGAACGGAACCGGCCTGACACAGGCTTATATTGATTATGCTTTGCCCCTGATCCAGGGAGAATCGGCTCCTCCAATGGAAGATGGTCTGCCTCGGTTTGCCAAATTAAAGAAAGTTCTGGCGACAAAATAATCTGCAAAGCAAATAAAGTTCTTTATCTATTATATTTGAACTACTCCGTCTTGTATATGACGGAGTAGTTCATGTTGGATGTTACAAGTCTTATCCGGCATTATGCAGAATCAGTCATGAAAATCCTTGGTGTCTTCCGGCAAATATTCTGCCATGAAGTCCAGCATTTTGATGCACTCCAGAGCATTTTCCACAGGCATTACAGGCCCTGGACCTCCGTTTACACAGCAATGCAGGCAACGGTTGTTACATCCGGCCACTAAAAACAAAGTTTATCATGTTGAATCTATATTGCTAACCATCGCCAGGAAAGAATATTTATGCATCCATCATACACAATATTTTCAAAGTTACATATCAGCTGCCGCTAATATCCCTTCCCGCTTTAAGTTCATTCAGCCGTGCTGTTGCGTAAGAACTTATAGAGCTGTTCGGGTACTTGTTAATAATCAACTCAAAGAGTTCCATTGCCCTTTCTTTCTCATTGCAGCGTGCAGCTGCCTTTCCTGCCTGGTAATACAGGTTGGACTGGTAGGACACCTTGTCATCCTCAATATATGAAATACAGGCTTCATACTTTTCAAGGGCCTGTTTATATATTTCGGGTTCCTTGTTTTTGTTCCCGTTATAAATCTTGTTGCCTTCGAGATATAGAGCTTCAGCCGCTTCCAGTCTTACAACATCCCACAGTGTTTTGTAATACTCGTAAAGGTCTTCAGGTACGTCTATTCCCATTGTTCTATATAATAAATCCGCACTTTGTATGTAATTCCCGTCATGGTATTCTTTGTTGGCCTCGTTCAAACGGGTTACCCATTCCTTGTATATCTGGAAATCATCCATTATTTTCAGGTTTTCATCATTACGCTGGCGCAATTCACTTTCAAGCCTTTCAATTCTTTCATTCAGATGTGAGATTTCTTCCAGCAGTTCGGGATCTTTATTTATGTTTTCCACTTTATTAAATGTAAACAGCGCCTTGCCTGTCGGTACCATGTACCAAACCACCGATGTAATTATTACACCGACGATAACGCCAACTATATACTTTATGAAATAAAACTTATTGTCTTCAGGCATCATTCCTTTTGACAAAGAAGCAGACAAACTGCTCTTCCTGCTGGTTTTTTTATTCCTTTTCGGCGGTCTCTGCGGCACGCTTTTATTCAATTCATAATCTTCATTCGGAGCCTGAAGTTTTTTAAGGTATTCCATGGCTTTAATGCTGCTGTCATCGGCATCTATTACCTTTTGAAAAGCTTCCCTGGCTGCGTCTTCCTTACCAACCATGGCATAACACACGCCCAAGAGATTCATTGCTTCATAGAAAACAGGATGGAGAGATATTGCCTTTTTTAAAGCAATAATTGCCATATCTTCACTTTTAAACTGAACATCATCCAACGCCCTGTTGAAAAGCTTTATGGCTTCGGCTATGTTTTCGGGCAATTTGCCCGATCTTTTTTCAACCGACTCTACGTCAATGGGTTTAAAGTCTTTCAGCACATCTTTGTAATCCAACATACCTTCCCCCTCCGTGCTTTCTGAAATGATAGAAATGTTTTATTGGGTGGTTAACATCTGCCAGAAAGGTGAAAATGTGCGCGTATATTTCCAATATAACTTAATGAACCAAGCGCTGCAATAATATCGTCATCTTTAGCTTCAGAAAGTGTTTTTTCCACCGCTTCTTCTATTGTATCACTGAATTCTACATTTTTACAATACTTTGACATTATTTTTGCAACACTTTTCGCATCAAGCGCGCGCGGAGTGTCGGGAGTTATTGCAATAAAGTGTTTCGTGATGGGTGCAAGCTCCTTTAACATTGTTTCATAATCTTTATCTTTCATTACGCCGAAAATTACCATTGCTTTCCTGTCCGGGTATATTGCTTTGAAAGTTTCAACAAATGAACGTATTCCGTCAGGATTATGGCCGCCATCTATATAAAAATCAGGATTTCTTCCCAGCAGTTCAAACCTGCCCGGCCATGATGCAGTTCTGAATCCTTCCACAATATCTCCGTCGTTAATCTCAAAGCCAATGCTTTTCAGTGCCTCAACAGTTTTAAGGGCGACCGCGGCGTTGTAAACCTGGTGAATGCCGACAATTGATGTTTTGATTATTCCATAACGTGGATGGTTCATGCAAAGCATGCCGGGTTTCAGTTCAACATTTTCAAACTCTTCAGGCGCTGCATAATAAATGCTTGCATTCCTTTCCCTGCATACAGATTCTATCGTTCTTAAAGCCGCATCTTCCTGGGGATATGTTACTACAATGCCATTCTGCTTAATTATTCCTGCTTTTTCATAGGCAATTTCCGACACCGTGTTGCCCAGAATTTCGGTATGATCCAGGGAGATCTTTGTTATAACCGAGACCAAAGAGTCTGAAATAACATTGGTTGCATCCAGCCGTCCTCCCAGCCCGACTTCAAGCACAACAACATCGCATTTCTTTTCATAATAATACAAAAACGCCATTGCGGTAATTGCCTCAAAAGACGTCGGATGCTCAAGCCCTTCCCTTGTCATGCCGTCAATTACTTCTTTAATTCTCTCAACATATTCACACAATTCTTCATTTGTTATCTCGCTGCTGTTAAGCCTGATTCTTTCGTTAAAGCGCTCAAGATACGGTGAGGTGTAAAGACCTGTTGAATACCCCGCACATGATAGAATACTGTCTATAAAGGCTGAAGTTGAACCCTTCCCGTTTGTTCCGGCTATGTGGACAAATTTCAGATGATCCTGGGGATTGCCAAGCCGTTCCGTCAAAGCTTTGATCCTCTCAAGGCCAGGCTTGCTTCCAAACCTGGCCAGGCTGTTAATATATTCCATTGCTTTATCGTAAGTCATCATTTCATCTCCAATGTCACGCCTGTTTACGTATACCGGCAGTAGATTGCAGCATACATGTTATCCTATGCTCCGCAGCATTTCTTGTACTTCTTGCCGCTGCCGCACGGGCAGGGATCATTTCTGCCTACTTTTTCGGCAGAACGCTTTTTCGGCTTCTTAACGGTTTCTTCACCATGGGACGCCTCTATTGGTTTTGCAACCTGGGTTCTCTGCACTACAATATTTTCTTTCTTTACATGCATTAACTCCTTAACCGAATCAATCTGGATACTGCGGATCATTTCATCAAACATGTCCGAGCCTTCCATACGGTATTCAACAATCGGATCCCTCTGCGCATACGCCCTGAGGCCAATCCCGTATTTCAGCTGATCCATTGCGTCAATATGGTCCATCCATTTTTCATCAACATTTTTAAGGAGTATCCTTCTCTCCAGCAGCCTCATTATTTCGTCGCCAAAGGCTTCTTCCTGCTCATTGTATCTTTGTACCGCCCTTTCATACAGAATGCTTTTGAGCTTTTCAACCGTCAGCGTTTCAAAATCGAACTCACTTGGATTGAAGGAATCCCCTGGAAGAAAAATATCCTCAACCTGGGACTTGATTCCGTTCCATTCCCAGTTTTCCGGGTATGGGCTTTCCTTGCAGTAAAGATTGATAATATAGTCCAATATGCCACCTATCATCTTCAGGAAATTTTCTTTCAGGTTTTCACCGTTAAGAACCCTGAAACGCTCCTTGTATATTATCTCGCGCTGCTGGTTCATGACGTCGTCATACTGCAGCACATTCTTTCTGCGGTTGAAGTTGATTCCTTCAATTTTTTTCTGCGCATTCTCAATCGCATTGGACAACATTTTGTGTTCAATGGGCTGGTCATCTTCCAGGCCAAGCATATCCACCATTCCGGTAAGCCTGTCGGAACCAAAAAGACGCATTAAATCGTCTTCGAGGGAAATGTAAAAACGGGATTCACCGGGATCACCCTGGCGGCCCGAACGGCCACGAAGCTGGTTATCTATACGCCTTGATTCATGTCTTTCGGTTCCTATTATTTTAAGCCCGCCAGCCTCTATGACTTTTTCCTTTTCCGCATCTGTTTCTTTCTTGAACTTGTTATACAGCTCCTTGTAAATCCGTCTTGCTTTCAGGATCTCTTCATCGTCGGTTTCATTAAAGCTTGTGGCCATGTTGATATAATACTCGTCCATACCCTGTTTGCGCATTTCCTGTTTTGCAAGGAATTCAGGGTTGCCTCCGAGCATAATGTCGGTACCGCGGCCAGCCATATTCGTGGCTATCGTCACAGCCCCGTATTTGCCTGCCTGGGCTACAATCTCGGCTTCTTTTTCATGGTATTTTGCATTCAAAACATTATGAGGTATCCCCCGTTTTTTCAGCAGATGGCTGAGATACTCCGAGGTTTCAATTGAGATTGTACCAACAAGCACCGGCTGTCCTTTTTTATGGCTTTCTTCAATATCATTTATAACGGCATTGAACTTGCCATCTTTTCCTTTATAAACGACATCGGGATGATCTACTCTTATCACTGGTAAATTTGTAGGTATAGCTATAACATCAAGATTATAGATCGAACGGAATTCCTGCTCCTCGGTCAATGCCGTACCGGTCATTCCCGAAAGCTTCCTGTACAATCTGAAATAGTTCTGGAATGTGATTGTTGCAAGGGTTTTGCTTTCCCTTTCAACAGTAACGCCTTCCTTAGCTTCAATGGCCTGGTGCAGCCCTTCACTGTATCTTCTTCCGTACATCAGCCGTCCGGTGAATTCATCCACTATGATAACTTCACCGTCTTTGACAACATAGTCCACATCCCGCTTCATCAAGCCGTGAGCCTTCAATGCCTGGTTGATATGATGGGAAATGGTCATATTCTCGATATCCGAAAGGTTGTCAACATGGAAATACTCCTCCGCCTTTGCCACACCTTTCGCGGTAAGAGTTGCGGTATGAGCCTTTTCGTCAACAATGTAATCGGCATCTATATCTTCATCAAGAGTTTTGTCATCGGTTTCGGTAAAAACCTTTTTTCTCAGCCTTCTGACAAAGGCATCGGCCTGATGGTACAAATCGGTGGATTTATCTCCCACACCCGATATAATTAAAGGTGTACGGGCTTCATCAATCAATATGGAATCCACCTCGTCAACGATTGCAAAATTGTGCCCTCTCTGGACCATATGTTCCAGGTATACAACCATGTTATCCCTTAAATAATCGAACCCGAACTCGTTGTTTGTACCATAGGTGATGTCACAGGCATATGCCTGCCTTCTTTCGTCATTATCCAGGCCATGAACTATGACTCCTACACTCAGCCCAAGGAACTGGTACACCTTACCCATCCATTCGGCGTCACGCCTTGCCAGATAATCATTAACGGTAACGACGTGGACACCTTTTCCTTCAAGCGCATTAAGGTATACGGGCAGCGTGGCTACAAGGGTTTTACCTTCACCGGTTTTCATCTCTGCAATACGTCCCTGGTGAAGAACAATACCTCCAATAAGCTGGACACGGTAATGCCTTAATCCCAGAACCCGCCTTGATGCTTCCCGGACAACAGCAAAGGCTTCCGGAAGAATGTCATCGAGTGTTTCCCCATCCTGAAGCCTTTTCTTAAAATAAGGTGTCTTCGCTCTTAACTCTTCATCGGACAGCTTTTGCATTCCGCTCTCCAGGGATTCTATTGCATCAACAATAGGTTCGATTCTTTTAATCTCTCTATCACTATGAGTTCCAAATATTTTTTCAAGTAGTTTCAACCTGTTTTATCGCTCCTTTCGGTATTCTTAAGCCGTTCCAGTACCAGGCGGTATCCATCCGCCCCATAATTCAGAGCACGGCTCACCCTGCTGATCGTAGCTTCGCTGGCTCCGGTTTTTTCATGTATCTCCTTGTAAGTATTACCCTTATCCAGCATTTTTGCAACTTCAAGCCGCTGTGCGAAAGCTTTGATCTCGGATACTGTGCCTATATCTTCAAAAAAACTGTAGCACTCTTCTTTAGTCTTTAACAGGAGTATCGCTTCAAAGAGTTTATCAACCAACTCGCTTCGCAACTTACTATTCAAAAAAAATCACTCCATCAAGATATACTGCTTTTTTTTAAAAAAGTCTATTCTTTCGTGCAAAAAATGAGGCTATATAAATGGATTTCCGGTTCAACAGGGCATACTGAAGAGATTTTCCCTTCATTGATTCATATTTTATCTAAATAGTAAACTTTAGTCAAACAAGGTTGCGTATTTTATCAATTTAACAAACCAATACCAGCGGAAAAAACCGGGGAATACATTTTATTTCTCCTTACAGCGTTTTATCATCAAATTAGACCTTTCACAATCACCTTATCTGCATTTTTCCCGTTCCATATAACAGAAACTAGAAAAACCTCACCTGGTTGCTTTGTTCCATACCGTCCAGGCATCCATGGTTTGCCAGTATTTCTATAACCGATTTGCTGACGCCTGCACGGATTTTTAAATCATCAATGGACAGGAACCTGCCGTTTTTCCTTGCTTCCACGATATTTGCGGCAGCTGCGGTACCAAGCCCCTGCAGAGCATTAAGGGACGGCAGTATACCTTTTTCGGTGATTTTGAATTTAGTGGCATCGGATTCGTACAAATCCACAGGAAGGCACTTGATTCCCCTGGCATACATTTCATTTGCAAGCTCCAGTATGGTCAACAGGTTCTTTTCCTTTTGCGTCATTTCGTTCCCTTTTTTCTCAAGCTCTTTCATCTCATACCGTACCCTGTCCTGTCCCCTCGAGATGATATCCGCATCAAACTCATCGGCCCTTACCGTGAAATAAGTAACATAAAACGCTTCAGGGTAATAAACCTTGAACCAGGCTATCCTGAAAGCCATCATAACATATGCGGCAGCGTGTGCCTTCGGGAACATGTACTTGATCTTTTTGCACGACTCAATATACCAGTTCGGAACACCATGCTTTTTCATCAGTTCTTCGTACTCGGGTTTCAGGCCTTTTCCCTTTCTTACATCTTCCATTATCTTGAATGAAGTTAAGGGCTCCAGCCCGTTTTTGATAAGATAAAGCATAATGTCGTCACGGGTTGCCACAACGTCAGCCAACGTAGCAGTACCGCTTCTGATGAGATCCTGTGCATTATTTGCCCATACATCGGTACCGTGGGACAAACCCGAAATTCTTATCAGTTCCGAGAAAGTGGTTGGTTTTGTTTCAATCAGCATCTGGCGGACAAACCTGGTACCGAATTCAGGAATCCCGTAGGTTCCCACAACACTGCCAATATCCTCGGGAGAAACACCCAAAGGCTCGGTGCTCCTGAATATTTCCATTGTCCTTTTCTCACCTATTGGAATGCTCTTAGGATCTATACCTGTAATATCCTGCAGCATGCGGATGACCGTAGGATCATCGTGGCCTAATATATCAAGCTTCAATATTCTTCCGCTTATTGAGTGGTAATCAAAATGCGTGGTTATTATATCAGACTCAGCATCATCAGCAGGCCGTTGAATCGGAGTAAAATCGTAAATTTCCTTGTTATGCGGAACAATCATTACCCCGCCCGGGTGCTGCCCTGTTGTTCGCTTAATTCCTGTACAGCCTGCAACAAGGCGGTTAATCTCGGCATTAGTTGCAATTTTACCGCGCTCGGACAAATACCCTTTTACAAAGCCATAGGCGGTTTTGTCTGCAACAGTGGCAATGGTTCCTGCCCTGAAAACATGTCCCTCACCAAAAAGCTCTTCGGTATATTTATGGGCACGTGGCTGATATTCGCCCGAGAAGTTCAGGTCTATATCCGGCTCTTTATCCCCGTCGAATCCAAGGAAGGTTTCAAACGGAATGTCGTAACCGTCTTTTATCAGCGGCTTGCCGCAATTCGGGCAATTCTTGTCGGGAAGGTCGAACCCGCACCCAACATTCCTGTCATCAGGGAATTCTGAATACAGGCAATTTCCGCACCTGTAATGTGCAGGCAGTGAATTAACCTCGGTAATTCCTGTAAGGTATGCCACAAAGGAAGAACCTACCGAACCCCTTGAACCGACAAGATAACCGTCCTGCATTGACTTCGACACAAGTTTCTGGGCTATGATGTACATGACCGAGAAACCGTTTTTGATTATTGACTCAAGCTCCCTGTCCATTCTTTTCTGTACAATTTCAGGCAACGGAGAGCCATACAGGGATACGGCTTTTTCAACCGACATGTTTTTAATATCTTCCTCGGCTCCGTCAATAAACGGCGGATATGTACCGTCAGGGATTGGCTGAACATTTTCCACCCATTCCGAAACAAGCTTCGGATTTTTCACAACAACTTCGTAAGCGGTTTCTTCGCCCAGGTATGCAAATTCTTCAAGCATTTCGTCGGTTGTACGGAAGTACAGAGGGGCCTGCCTGTCGGCATCGCTGTAGCCCTGGCCTGCCTGGAGTATACGTCTGAAAACCTCGTCCTCCCTGTCAAGGAAATGGACATCACAAGTGGCAACAATAGGCTTATTGAGCATATGCGCCAGGTCCACTATGCGCCTGTTTATATCCTGCAATTCTTCAAAACCCGAAACATGTCCCGAATCAATCAGAAAGCGGTTATTGCCCAATGGCTGTATTTCAAGGTAGTCATAATATGAAGCAATTTTTTCTAGTTCATCCCCGTCTTTTCCATCCAGAATGGCACGGTATATTTCACCTGCTTCACAGGCGCTGCCCAATATGAGCCCTTCCCTGTATTTTTCCAGGACGGACTTGGGAACCCTGGGCCTTTTATAAAAGAAGTTCAGGTGGCTTTCAGAAATCAGCCTGTATAAGTTTTTCAGGCCGGTTTGGTTTTTGACAAGCAATATGGCATGGTATGTGTCAATATTTTTGTAATCAATCTCCCCGTTTGAGTCGGTTTTATCTTCACCGAGGAGATAGATTTCCACCCCGTATATAATTTTTATTCCGGCTTTTTTTGCTGCCTCATGGGCATCAGGATATGCCTGGACAACGCCGTGATCGGTTATTGCAACGGCAGGATGGCCCCATTTGGCCGCCCTGGCGATCAATTCCTTGACAGGTGTCACAGCGTCCATCTGGCTCATCTGGGTATGGGCATGCAGCTCGATACGTTTTTCGGTTGCAGTGTCCATTCTCTCACTGACGGTTGTTTTTACAACCCCCTTGGCCAGCATGGTAAGTTCCTTGCTGAATGTATCAAACTGGGCGTCGCCATTGACATAAAACCATGAACCTGTTTTTATATTTTCCTCAAGCAATTCCAGCTGTTTATCATTAGCGAAGCATTTAACGGTAATGGAGCTTGTCAAATCGGTTATATCAAAGCTGAACAAGGTTTTTCCGCTGTTCAGGAGACGGCTTTCAACCCGGATAACCTTTCCCTTCACAGTAACCCGCCCCGAATCAATTGTTATTTCATTCATGCTTACGGTTTCGGTTTTGTCAAAATCTTTGCCGTAAACCACGTCGGGATTATCGGATTTTGTCTTTTTGACTGCATTGTAAGCCGAGGTATCGGTTGAAACATTTTTCCTTCCACTTTCACCTCTTTCGGCTGTATAACTTATGATTTTTCTAATTGTCTCCTTTTCAAGCTCCATCCTCATTTTAATATACGTGTTGTTTACTTTTTCGTCTTCGGGAGGATCTATAAACTCCACCAGAAAACCCCTGTTGAAACAGGTTTTAATGAAATTTTCAAGATATTTATCACATTTACCCGACAACAAAATAGCTTTTGAAGTGGTTTTAAGGTAAATCTTAAGCTTGTCTCCGTCTATTTCAAGATCCGCATCCTTCATTAATACTTCATAATGCTTTGATTTTGAAGAAACAACCTGGAAAAGGTAATCCCTGAAGCAATCAATAAATTCGGAATTGATCCTGTCTATTTTAAAACATGGTATTATGCTGACCGATGTATTGAAGAAACGGGTAAGAATTTTCTCCAGTGAGCAAACAGACTGCCTTTTAACCAGGCCTGGCAATTCAAGATTTATTTGCACCTGTCCGGTTGACTTTATGAACACAAGTTTTGTTACCAAAGCGTTTTCAAAGGTTTCACTCAGCCTTGTGTCCAAAGCAATTTCATTGAACATATCACAAAATTTCTGCGGTTTTTCTGTTGTATATCCCATGCGGTATCCCTCGTAAGAAATTTTTGATAACTTTTACCTAATATTTTATCACATGAACTCCGCTATTACAAACCGGCATCAATTTATTATCGGGTCAGGTAATCATATCAATAATCAACTGCGCGGATTGCGCACCAAAACGGAAGTCCGTCAGCACCTTCATTATGTATTTTGTGCTCAATAAGCGTTTTTGCCCGCAAAATAATCCATACGCCTCAAACATATAAACAAATGCTCCGTCAGGAGTATTTAATCATAATCCCGAAGCAGGACCACCGGATAGTCATAGCAAACCTGCACCTCTCGATTGTAACAAGAGGAGGATTTTTGCTCCATATCTGCCTTGACCTTTATTGACACCCGGTATTATCGCATATTATAATTCTTGAGAAACTATACGGTCAAATTTTGGATAAAATAAACCCGATAATAGAATAAAATGCTTATAACCTTCCGATGGCCTGACTTTTGCTCATACTTTGCACTGCATAAAAAACTGAAGGAAAGAAGGAAAATCACCGATGATTCGAAAATTGCTTCCATATGCAAGAAAATACCGGTTATTTGCAATACTTGCACCATTGAGCATCGTTTGCGAAGTTTTTCTCGAAGTCAACATTCCACGTATAATGGCTAACATCGTGGATATTGGGATACCGGCCAAGGACCTGAATTATATAGCCAAAATGGGCATACTGATGATTTTTATGGCCGTTCTATCACTGTTTTTCGGAGCATTGGCCGCCCGTCTTGCATCAATCGCTGCAACGGGCTTTGCAAAAGAAATAAGGAGGGGATTGTTCTATAAAATACAGGATTTTTCCTTTTCAAATATAGATAAGTTCAGCACAGCGTCGCTTATAACGAGATTGACAACCGACGTCAACAATGCCCAGATGACATTTATGATGATGATTCGCATGATGGTTCGTGCTCCAATGATGCTTGTTATGGCAACCATAATGGCGGTGTCATTTAATGCAAGGCTCTCGGCCATTTTCCTGGTTGCAATTCCAATACTTGCTTTAGCTTTGTATTTGATAGCCAAAAATGCGTATCCGAGATTTCAGACAATGCTTCAGAAATATGACAGGCTGAATGCAATTGTCCAGGAGAACCTTATCGGAATACGTGTGGTAAAAGCTTTTGTACGCGGTGACTATGAAAATGAAAAATTCTGCGATATAGCGAACCAGGTGCGTGAAACCCAGATAAAAGCAGAGAAAATTGTATTATGGAACATGCCTATCATGCAGTTTGTTTTATACGGCTGCATGCTTGCAGTAGCATGGTTTGGAGGAAATCTCATCATCGCGGGTGATATGCAGTCAGGTCAGTTAATGGGATTTATAAGCTATATAAGCCAGATTCTGATGTCGCTCATGATGATCGGCATGATTTTTGTAATGTTCGTTTTGACAAGGGCTTCATTAATCAGGATCAATGAAATCTTTGAAGAAAAAATCGATATTGTTGATAAGGAAAACATGGTTACCGAAATAAAAGACGGCTCAATCTCCTTTAATAATGTTTCCTTCAGTTACGCAGGCAAGGACGGAAACACGGTGCTTGAAAATATAAATCTTGAGATAAAACCGGGAGAAATGGTCGGAATCATCGGGGGAACCGGGTCTGGCAAAACAACCCTGGTACAGCTTATCCCAAGATTGTATGATGTAACCGAAGGCAGTGTAACTGTAGGCGGTGTGGATGTCCGCGATTACAGCATCTCTCATTTGCGCGATGCAGTGGCAATGGTTCTTCAGAAAAATGTCTTGTTTTCAGGAACAATTAAAGAAAACCTCAAATGGGGAAATGAAAATGCGACAGATGATGAGATTATAGAAGCCTGTAAGGCAGCACAGGCCCACGATTTCATCATGTCCTTCCCTGACGGTTATGATACCGTACTTGGACAGGGCGGAGTAAATGTATCGGGTGGACAGAAGCAGCGTCTTTGTATTGCCCGAGCGCTTCTCAAAAAGCCAAAAATCGTAATTCTTGATGACAGTACAAGTGCAGTTGATACTGCAACAGACAGCAAGATTAGGGCGGCGCTGAGAAGCGATGATCTTTTCCCCAGGATCTATAAAAACCTTAACTCTGAAAAAATCACCACGATAATAATCGCTCAGCGCATTGCTTCGGTAATTGATGCCGACAGGATTATTGTCATGGACGACGGCAAAATTGACGCCATAGGGACCCATGAAGAACTCCTGCGGGATAATGCCATTTACAGGGAAGTATACGAATCTCAGCAAAAGGGGGTTGTTGAAAATGCCAGGGCCTAGAAATGCCATGCATGCTTTTAAACCCAGAGATACAGGAAAAGTGATTAAGAGAATATTGGAATATATGAAACCTTACAATGCGCAACTAATACTTGTTCTGCTGCTTGTTCTTGCAAGTTCCGCAGCTTCCATTGCAGGTACGTATTTTTTGAAGCCCCTGTTCAACAATTATATCGTTCCGTTTATCGGCCATAAAAATCCTGACCTCTCAGAGTTTCTGAAGGGTATAGTGATAATGGCAATAATCTATGCTGCAGGTGCCGCAGCGTCATATGGCTATAACCGCCTTATGCTCAATGTTTCAACAGGTACATTGTATAAACTGCGGACAGATATGTTCAGACATATGCAAACCCTGCCAATCAAGTATTTTGATACGCATACCCATGGTGAACTGATGAGCCGCTATACAAACGATATTGATGCTCTAAGGAATATGCTGTCCCAGAGTTTCGTAAACCTGTTTTCATCGGGTATCACCGTTATTGGGGTTTTTATTGCAATGCTGCTGTTAAGCCCGGTTTTGACCCTGGTGGTTGTCGGTATGCTGTTTCTTATGGTATTTGCAATAAAAAAACTTGGAGCCCAGAGCGGCAGGTTTTTCAGGGAACAGCAGGCTGCCATCGGCAAGGTTAACGGCTACATTGAAGAAATGATTGAAGGCCAGAAAGTTGTAAAAGTATTCAATCATGAAACAAAATCGAAGGATGAGTTCGATATGTTGAATGAACAGCTGTTCGAAGCTTCTAAAGGTGCGCATTCCTTTTCGGGCATGCTCAGGCCTATAATGGGAAACCTGTCATACATTCATTATTCCATAACCGCCATCGTAGGCGCGGTACTGGCAATAAAAACCGGATTCGATTTGGGTTCACTGGCATCTTTCCTGCAATACACCCGTTCGTTTTCTCAACCCATTACAATGATGTCCGAGCAGTTTAACACCATCCTGATGGCTTTAGCCGGTGCGGAGCGCATATTTGACCTGCTTGATGAGAAACCCGAAGTGGATGACGGTGTTGTAACGCTGGTAAACGCTGAAATCGATAAATACGGCAACCTGAAAGAATCTGCCAACCGCACCGGCATTTGGGCATGGAAAGTTCCCGGTAAAGACGGAGCGACCTATATTCAGTTAAAGGGCGATATACGTTTTTCAAACATTGTATTTGGTTACGAAGATAACAAAACGGTATTAAAAGGAATTACGCTGTATGCAAAACCCGGGCAAAAGATTGCTTTTGTAGGATCAACCGGAGCGGGTAAAACAACAATAACAAACCTGATTAACAGGTTTTATGATGTATCCGACGGTGAAATTTTGTATGACGGCATTAATATAAAAAACATAAGGAAAGCTGACCTGAGACGTTCATTATCAATGGTGCTTCAGGACACGCACCTCTTTTCGGGTACGGTAATGGAAAACATACGTTATGGCCGGCTTGATGCTACCGATGAAGAGGTAGTTGCAGCAGCCAGGTTTGCGAATGCCGACTCATTTATAAGGCATCTTCCCGATGGCTATAATACAATGATAACCGCCGACGGAATGAATTTGAGCCAGGGACAGAGACAGCTGCTTGCAATAGCACGGGCCGCTGTTGCAGATCCTCCTGTTCTAATCCTGGATGAAGCAACCAGTTCTATAGACACCAGGACAGAAGCGCTGATTGAAAAAGGTATGGATCGGTTGATGGAAGGAAGGACTGTATTTGTTATCGCCCACAGGTTGTCTACGGTAAGGAATGCCAATGCCATCATGGTCATTGAAAACGGCGAGATAATCGAGCGCGGCGATCATGACGAATTAATCCGTCAGCGTGGAAAATACTATCAGCTCTATACCGGTATGTTTGAATTGTCATAATTCTTTTTACCATAAATGAGGGGGCAGGGGATTTTTCCTTGCAGCCGGCCAGGAATACCCGGTCTCCTCGTTTTTTACCGGAGTATTTATCTGCCCCCAGGCAATGTATTTTCTCTTTTATTATTAGTTATCATTTCAAATACCACCGAAACGGCTATGAAGAACGAAGGCATTATGAAGTACCTGTACCGGGTTTGAATTTCAATAAATATATATGTGATGTAGTTTGTCAGGACCAGCGAAACAAAGAAGAACAGCCTGTGATTCCGCGAAACCGGATTCAGCCAGAGGATGACGCAGGCGGCTGTAATAAGGATATGCAACAAAATGTAAATGGATTTGTCAAAGCATGTTATGTTTTCAATAACATTTTCATATGTAAAATTGCTGTCCTTCCATACAGGCCTGTTCCCCTGTATATGCGATAATGACCATGACGGGCTTTCCATGTTTGCCCACATATTTTTAGTTTTCTCCCATAAGAACAAAGGTATGTTTTTACATTTCCCCAGCGAATCCGATATTACTCTTTTTGCTTCATTGTACCGCTCATCCGGGTCTTTTATAGAAATGATGTAGGCATTCTTTTCATTATATATTCCTTTTGAATGGGTATCCAGGCCCAAAACAAATTTCCATTCAGGGCAGTTGTTCGAAATACCAAATGGCGCGGCACCTGTGGCTTTAAACAAAACCTGGGCCAGCCAGGTCAGCGATGCAAAAACGACAAATACAATTAGTGTTTTCAGAATAATGTCCTTTATATGCTCCCATTTAAGTTTACCGGCTAAGCTGAAAAAAGTGTGAAATAATATGGCTGCAAGTATCAAAACCGCTTCGGGACGCATCAGATTTCCAAGGAATAAAAACACACCCGAGAGCAGGACACGAATCCATGTGGGATTTACAAGATAGAAGTAAATGCATAGCATAAAAAACATAAGAGATATGTGCTGATTGGTTAAAACGGAGGAAAGCAAAACGGGAGCAGGATATATGGCATACAGAACAGCAGAAATAAATGCAGTACGGGAATCAGTACATTTTTTGGCTGCCAGGTAAATCAATATATTCGTAACAACCATAAAAGCTGCATTCAACAGTTTCAATGCAGAATCCGATCCAAACAGTTTCAAAATAAATGCCTCATAATAAACAAATGGAATCATATAGCCCCAGTTTGAAAAGTAAGGTTTGTCAAGCCAGGACTTATCCCCTGCAATAACACTTTTCGCCGCGTTATACATTAATAAAAAATCACCGCTGACAGGTGTTTGTACCATTATGATAAAGCATAAACGGGGGATTAGGCTGATAATCAATATAAGTATTAAATACAGCTTTTCAGGTACATTGTATTTTGCCAGAAAAAACATGAATCCCAAAAAAGAAATTATTACAGCCAAGTAAGCAAATACCGCCAATTTATTGTTCAGAAGTATTACCTCTAAATTTAGGTACAGGACAATAACTGAAAAAAATATTGTAAACAGTAATAAAATTTTAGCCGGAATGTTTATAATGCAGCCTGTTATACCTTTTTCCCCATGAAATTTAATAATAATCTCTCCTTTTTCAATAACCCCATTTTATTCCATAGATAATTTTAAATTTTATCATATTATATCTAGTTATTCAACCTCATGGAAATTTATAAATAAAAAGATAAAATTAGAGAAAATAATGTATTTGCATATTAAACAGGTTTTTTACAATTCTTTGGTCCGTATTCACAAATGCAGTTCTAACTGGTATAATTAACCACGAATTGAATAATACCGATGTTTGCCAAAGAAACCAGCGGTGTTGAACCGGCACACAATTTTGATTAAAGTGAATTTGGTATCATGGAGGTATGAAATGAGAAGAATTATACCCATAATGCTTACCATGATTGTTATGCTGATTATGATCTCTCCGAAAACAGCGAAAGTTATAATGATGCAGCCGGACCGGGCAGTAACAATGCTGTTACTCCATCTCCCGGAGCGGATGCTGCCAATGAATAATAAGATATCTGGAACCTTCCTGATGAGCTTTACATTTCGAGAAATTTTGATTCGTCCGGCAAATCATTGCTTATGCATCAACAAATCTGCAACTTTGATGCAGAAGAGGGAACAATCCTTGTAATCAAATCTGAAATCAATATGGGTTCACTTTCATTAAAACTTAAAAAACAAATAATCCTTACTCCACTTTTCCCATTTCGGTGAGCGGGAAGATCCTGAATATTACCTTTCCTGCTATTTTGCTTTCATCCACCGGGCCAAATGTCCTGCTGTCTTTGCTCGCACCCGGAAGGCGGTTGTCGCCAAGGACATAGATACAGTTTTCGGGAATCACCATATCGCTGAAATCACCGGTGGCAAAGGTATCTCCGCCGCTGGTGTAGTTTTCCTCCAGCTCTTCGCCATCTACATAAACCTTTCCGTCTTTAATCTCAATTCTTTGCCCTTCAGTTGCAATTACCCGCTTTACGGCATAGGTCTTGCCTTTGCCCAACAAATCGGGTATCCTGACAACAACTATATCACCCTGCTTTATCTGTCCAAAACGCTGCGTAAGTTTTTCTATAACCAGGATGTTGTTGTCCTTCAACGTAGGCAGCATTGAGTTTCCCTTCACTATGGTAAACTGGCCTATGTAATTTATTATCACCAAAGTTATGACAATGGCCAGTGCAAAATGCACCAGCCAGTCAATTATTTCCTTTTTTACAGTATCATTTTTCATTATCATTAATCACCGATTGAATGTGCAATTCTTTAAGCTGCTTTTCATCAACAAAATCAGGAGCGCCTGTCATGAGGCACGATGAGTTCTGAACCTTTGGAAATGCAATAACATCCCGTATCGAATCGCATTTTGCCATGAGCATGACCATTCTGTCCAGACCAAAGGCCAGACCGCCATGGGGCGGTGTTCCATATCTGAAAGCCTCAAGAAGGAATCCGAACCTCATTTGCGCTTCCTGTTCCGACAGACCAATAATGCTAAACATCTTTTTCTGCAGTTCCTGATCATGGATACGGATGCTTCCGCCACCCAGTTCCACCCCGTTAAGCACAATATCGTAAGCTTTTGCACGTACTTTTCCGGGATCGGTATCCAACAACGGAATATCCTCATCCATTGGTGATGTGAACGGATGGTGCTTGGCAACCCAGCGTTTTTCCTCTTCATCATACTCAAACAGCGGGAATTCGGTCACCCAAAGGAAATTTGCCTTGTTTTCATCCAGCAGGTTGAGCTTTTGGGCAATTTCAAGGCGCAAATGGCCAAGTGCATCAAAAACTATATTATTGTTTGAATCGGCCACAAAGCAAATAAGGTCTCCCGGCTCGGCCTGAACTTTATCCAGAAGCTGTTTTACTTCATCTTCGGTAAGGAACTTCGTGAAAGAAGACCTTAAGCTGCCTTCCTCAACGGCAATCCATGCCATGCCTTTTGCTCCGTATGTCTTGGTTACCTCGGTTAATGCATCAATTTCCTTTCTTGAGAATTTAGCGCCACACCCCTTGGCATTTATTGCCCTGACGCTTCCGCCGCCTTCAATTGCACCGGTAAAGACTTTAAATCCTGAATTTTTAACTATATCGCTTACGTTCACCAGTTCAAAACCAAAACGGGTATCGGGTTTATCCGAACCAAAACGTTCCATGGCTTCTGCATAGGTCATTCTTTGGAACGGTATTTCTACATCAACTCCAAGGGCTTCATGAAAAACACGTTTTATAAAGCCTTCACAAACAGTTAATACATCTGGTACATCAACAAAGGACATCTCAAGGTCTATTTGCGTAAACTCGGGCTGCCTGTCGGCACGCAAATCCTCGTCCCTGAAACACTTGGCTATCTGGAAATACCTGTCAAAGCCCGAAACCATTAAAATCTGCTTGAATAACTGCGGTGACTGCGGAAGGGCAAAGAACCTGCCCGGAAATACACGGCTTGGAACAAGGTAATCCCTTGCACCTTCTGGTGTACTCTTAATTAAAATCGGTGTTTCAATTTCAATGAATCCTTTTTCATCGAAATAATCCCTGGCAATTTTAGCCACCCTGTGCCTCAGCATCAGGTTCTTCTGCATGGCCGGACGCCTTAAATCCAGGAACCTGTATTTCAGACGCGTGGCTTCACCGGTATCTACAACATCTTCAATATGGATTGGCGGAGTATCGGCCTTGCTTAATATTCGAAGTTCTGTGGCTATAACCTCCCACTTCCCTGTTTTTATATTGGGATTAATGTCTTCACGGACTTGCAGAACCCCCCTGACGGCAACAACATACTCATTGCGGATTTGCAACGCCTTGCCGTGCAGTTCTTCGTCGAGCTCACTTTTGAATACAACCTGCAATATTCCCGTTCTGTCACGGAGATCAACAAAAATCAGTTTGCCGAGCTCTCTTCTTCTTTGAACCCAGCCCATAACCACAATTTCATGTCCAACATCACTGTCGGAAACCTCACCGCACATATGCGTCCGTTTTAATCCTGCCAGATTTTCAGCCATTTTTATCCTCTCCTTCAAGACGGTACATAATAATTATGTTATAAACCTGATACATAAAAATTACTCGGCTTTGTTTCCCTGCTTATACTTTAACAACCTGTCAACTATCGTATCTATATGAATATCCTTAGTTTCACCTGTCTGCATGTTTTTTAATTCCACTTTGCCGCTTTCAACTTCAGAATCACCTAAAATAACGACAAAACGGGAATTTATTTTATTCGCATATTTCATCTGCGCTTTAACGCTTCTGCCCATTATATCTTTATCGCATGAGATTCCGGCTGCCCGTAGTTTCAGTGCAATACTTTCCGCAAGCTGTTCGGCACTTTCCCCTATAAAACCAATGAAAATATCCGGGCCTTCAGGCGCGGGTATTTCTATATTCTGGCTGTCCATTTCAAGCAAAAGCCTTTCGATACCAAGTGCAAAACCAACACCGGGAGTGGGACTTCCGCCGCATTCTTCAACCAGCCCGTCATACCTTCCGCCGCCACATACAGTTCCCTGCGATCCTATGTTTTCGGATACGAATTCAAAAACCGTGCGGGTATAGTAATCAAGGCCGCGGACAATTCCCTTGTCGATTGAGAAAGGTATATTCATGGCATTTAATTTATCCTTGACTTTTTCAAAATGTTTAGCGCAGTCTTCGCAAATATAATCCAGTAATGCCGGAGCATCTGCCAGTTCATTTTTGCACCTTTCCTCCTTGCAATCCAAAATGCGCATCGGGTTTCTGTTATAGCGGTCCCTGCATGTTTCGCAAAGGTTGTCAAGCCTTGCATCAAGGAATTCTTTCAGTATTTTATTATATTTATCACGACATACCGGACATCCGATACTGTTAATATTCAGCTTCAGGTTTTTTATTCCCAGCTCTTTGAAATACAGGTGCAATAGTGATATAACCTCGGCATCGGCACCGGGGTCGGCAGATCCGAACAACTCCACACCCAGCTGGTGAAATTCGCGGTATCTTCCTTTCTGAACGTTCTCGTACCTGTATGCTGTAATATCATAAAACAGTTTTACAGGCTGGGACCATGATGACATACCGTTCTGGATATAGCTCCTTACAACTCCTGCAGTACCTTCGGGTCTTAATGTAATGCTTCTTCCACCCTTGTCATCAAAGGTATACATTTCCTTCTGAACAATATCGGTTGTATCCCCTACACCACGCTGAAACAGCTCGGTATGCTCAAAAACCGGAATACGTATTTCCCTGAAGCCAAACCTGCTTGCCATTTCCCTGAATTTTTCCTCAACATAATACCATTTATATATCTCGTCAGGCAGTATATCCCTTGTTCCCTTGGGTGCTTTAACTAACATTTACATCACTCCCATAAAAATTAAACTGTATCATCAGATCAAAAAAACCTCTGTCCACAAAGAAGGGACGAGAGGCATTCCCGCGGTACCACCCTATTAGAAGTTTCACTTCCACTTTTGTCCTTAACGCAGACTAATCGTGCCGGACTACGGGAAATAATACCTTTCATCCGACCAGCTCCCGGGTGTCCCTTCACCGTTCCGTTGCTCCAAAAGCGCTCTCAGTCGCGGCGCTTTCTCCCTGTGGACAGAACGGCGACTTCTCCCTTTCATCGCCTTTCCTGTATTGATAATGATTATAAATTAAATTGTAATCAATTGTCAACGGTGATTTAGTCCGCCTATGCGTCAGCCTGCTATAAATATGCCATGCTGAATATAATATAAATAATGCGACATAATGGTGATATTCGCAGCATCTTCCTTTCAGCATCTGTGCTTCGTTTGCCGGAGCCTGTAGATTCGGTGAACTGCCATGCATCTTGCGAGTGCAGCGACTGTTTCAGGCATTGCACAATATCTCCCCGGTTACCGGAAAAAGATGCTGCGAATTTCATCAAAAAAACTTTATTTGCATCGCATAATTTATATATTGCGTTCTTACACTGAATGCCCGGTTGATGTTTATATTAGACCAGATCCATGTAGTCTTTAGATATTAAGTGCATTATAAAAAATTCAGGCGGGGTGCTCCCGCCTGTTAATATTATTTATTTATGAGTACTTTTATTTCCTCAGCGTCAACGTATGATTTCGGAAGCAGATCTCCGCTTGACTTAAGCCTGCCTGACTTAATCAGCGCTTTAACAGCTTTAACAGACCAGTCTGACAATTCCTTGCAATCGTAAAACTGAGATAAATCGATGTCTGAAACATCTATTTCCTGCATTTCTCCTGTTTTAATTCCGATGTTGTACAACATGGTGAACAGCATTTCCCTTGTCAGCGGTAAATCTGCTCCGAATTTGTTGCCGCCGATACCACTTACAAACCCTATTTCTTTTGCTTTTGCATAATATCCCGCATACTCCCCGGATGCATCTGTAAAGTTATCGGACCAATCTTCCGAAGGTTCTATGCCATAGGCCCTCATAAGCATTACAATTGCTTCACCGCGGGTTACAGGCTTATGGGGCTTAAATGTCAGAATACCGAAAACAGAAGTATCCTGATATGCATTCCCTGTAATATCGTTCCATGTGGCTATGCTTTGGCGTGCACCGTTGCTGCCGTCATTAATCTGCACATCAAAACCTATTTGCATGTTGCTTACGGGTCTTATCTTTCTGAATGGTATTTTCATTTCTACGGTATAATTTGATCCGGAAACTTCTGTTGCAGATTCAAATCCATCAGCTATATCTGCAGGATTAAATGATGCTTCATTTTCGTAATTAACCCTGAACTGCCCGTCATCCTCCTGATAAAACGATGTTTTCGCATTGTTTTCATCTATGAATACTTCCACCGAGTCCTGCTCCCATGGATTGGGACTTCCCTTGTCAAGCTGCGTGTCATTTACTTTAATCAGAACGTATAGGTTTTTATCATCATAAAGAACCTTTGCTGTTCCGCTTGCTCCGTGCCATGCTGTTTGGAATCTGTTTATCTGTATCTCCTCTGCGTTATTCCATACTTCATCTGCTTTCCCGTCGATTACAGGCGTTCCGAAGCTTGCATACGCCCTGTTTGCTGCTGTTGTTTCAGGCTTATGTCCGCTGATGAACTTATCGGGCTCAACAACTGCATAATATGCAGGTTTGGCCTTTAGTCCCCTGTCAAACAGCAGCGGATTTTCAGAAGATCTCCAGCTTGAGCCGTCATCCATTCCCCAGAATGTAACCCTGGCAATGTGGCCGGCATTATCACGGAAAAGCTTGAATAACTGAGCATACAGGTATCCTTGTGCGTTGGCTTCTTTTTCTGATAATTGATAATTGCTTCCTGCCCTGATATCCAGCTCGGTTATGCTGACTTCCACGCCCAGATCAATAAACCTTTTCAGTGATAACTCAACATTGGCGGGATTTGTATTTACCGCGTAGTGGCCCTGCATGCCTATACCATCGATAAGAAGTTTTCCCGGGTGGTCCTTCCGGTAGTTTTCATTTATTTCCTTTACCATATTGTAAACTGCCTGGGCCTTATTCTGATTATCCAGGTTGTAGTCATTATAATAAAGCCTAATGTCCCATTCAGGATGCTCATCCAGCACCTCTCTTGCTGCAAGAAAAGCCTGCTCTACATAGTCTTCTCCAATAGCGTGGTACCATGGCGATTTACGCAGAGACCCCCTCCAATCCGACGGGTTTGACGGATTGTCACTCATTGCTTCATTAACAACATCCCATGAAACAACCCTGTTGCCAAAGTGCTCAATTACCGTTTTGATGTGATTTCTCATATTTTCAAGAGCTTCTTCCCTGCTTAGATAAACCGTATTCCCGCCATAATCAGATAATATGTTCATCCAGGCAGGGCTTTGCTGATGCCAGACCAATGTATGGCCATGTACTTTCATTCCTGCATTAAGTGCGGCATCAACAAGTTTATCGGCGCCACCGAAGGTAAAATTGCCCTTTGTACGCTGAAGTTCGATGGGCTTCATTGCATTCTCCGCTGTTACAGTATTAAAATGTGTCGTTAATAAATCAAATCGTATGCCATCCAAATCCTGAAATGATATTGCAGTTCCGATCAGAAAATCATCCCGGTAAACTTCCTTAACAGGCTTAAGTCCCATTTCTATCCCCTCTGTCTTTAAACCTGTGGGTTCAAAGCTGATATCATCAATATAGAATGATGCTTCAGGACTGTCAGGACTCTCCACGTATATTGTCAGATATCCGCTGCCTGTATTGTTATAGCGGTATGTCCCCTCCAGCTGAACCCAACCGTCTTTTTTGCTGATGCTTTTATTGGCAATATTAACATAACTTGCCCCTGTACCCTCTCCAATTTGTGTTGACAGTTGAAGCTGCGCACTTTCGGGTGATATCAGCTTAACAAAAACCGAAACTTTATATTCGCTGCCTTTGTCAACATATCTTTCCACGCGCAAGGAAGGACCATGCCACGTACTGCTTCTTCCCTCTGTTTTCAACGAGTATTTTCCGCCTTCTGTATGGTTTGCTTCATCGGTTACCTTAATGATTTCGGTCCCTGCCCTGCCTGTAAAGCCTTCAGCATTTTGATCTTCAAAGGTAATAGTTGTGAAACTTTCAGCCGGCGGACCTGGTTGCTCATCTTCGTCACCAATTTGAGCATCCTGTTCTGTAATTATTATTTCGCCAATGTAAAAAGGCACAGCTGCTCCCATGTCATTTGACTGAACCCGTAAACTTATATCCTTATCAGCATCAACAGTGTATGCACCGGTCAGTGTAAATGCCTCTCCGGCTTTTATATCAACACCGCCCCACCAGCCATAGCTGTTAACTGTCTGAAGCCATATTTGAGAACCCTGGGGGACATTTACACCGGGATCAACATAACCTGTTACTGTAATTAGGTATGTCCTTCCGTTTTGCAATCCTATATCAATGAATCTGAAATCGGCGGCATCCCAGTTGTTTGTCCTGTCGGACACATACAATGCCGCTCCGTCATCATTATTATCAAATACTTTACCTGTTACATGAGTTAAGCTGGCTCCTCCTGACTGTATTGCCGCACCTTTTCCATTCTGAAAAGTTTCATGGTAAACAATCGTTTCAGCCTTTGCCCCAGGCATGTATAAAAGAATGAGCGCAAGTGCCGATAAAAACACCATAATCCTTTTTCTTTTCTTTAAATATTCCATTTAAGCACCTCTCCATTGAAAGTCATACATTGCCATATTTAAATACTTCGACTTCCTCATGCTGTTTAAGAATAAACTGTTTCGCATTCTTTAAATATTCATTCTTTAACGCTGCCAATTGCAAGACCGTGTATAAAGTATCTTTGCAGGAATGGGTAAACAAACAGGATTGGCACGGCTGTAATAATGGTAATAGCTGCCCTGATGGACTGAGGCGTGCTGACGTTTGATGAGCCCGCCTGGGCTGCAGAAACCGCACCTCCGGCCGGTGCACCGGCACGTGTGCTTGCAGTCATAGTTGTGGCCAGGAGTTTCTGCAATTCGTATTGCAGTGTTGATAATTCAGGTTTGCCCGAGTTGTACAGGAATGTATCAAACCACGAGTTCCACGATCCAACCGCAACGAAAAGGGCAATTGTTGCAAGAGTGGGTACAATAAGCGGCATAACAATCTGCCAGTATATGCGAAACTCTTTTGCACCGTCAATCCTGGCTGATTCAATTAAGCTCTCGGGTAATGTTTTTATATATGTTCGAATTACAATTAAATTAAAGGCACTAACTATATGGGGAATCCAATATACGCTGAAAGTATTTATCATGCCGAGATTTTTAATCAGCAGATAGTTCGGTATAAGACCTGCATTAAAATACATGGTAAGTACAAAAACAGTCGTTATGAATTTTCTGAATATGTATTCTTTACGGCTTAAAGTATACGCCAGCATTGAAGTAAAAACAAGATTCGTTACAACAATGACTATTGTTTTCGTAACACTTATATAAAAAGCATTATAAATAGTATCCATGTTTAACACTACATAGTAATTATACAGCGTGAATTTCCTGGGCAAGATGTAAATTCCTCCGCGCACGGTATCCAAAGGTTCATTGAAGGATATTGCCAGTGTATTCAGCATCGGATACAGCATAACAACACAAAGAAAGAGCAAATAGCATGTATTGAGTGTAGTGAAAATAATATTCTCTATATCAATCTTTTTTCTTTTTTTCCTTTTCATGTTTTCACCTCCTATATCAGTTTCTCTTCGCCAAGGCGGCCGGAGATGAAATTAGCTGTTGAAATCAGGATAATACTAATAACCGTTTTAAATATACCTGCTACTGTTGCCAGGGAGTAATTCCCCATTTGAATTCCATATCTCAGAACGAAAATATCAATAATTTCAGCTCTTTCTACAACCAGTCCGTTTCCGAGAAAATATTGAATTTCAAAACCTGCTTCCAGGATATGGCCCACGTTCATGATAAGCAAAACAATAATTGTGGGTTTAATACCCGGTAATGTAATATGCCACATCTTGTGGTAACGGTTTGCACCATCAATTACAGATGCTTCGTAAAGAGTTGGATCTATAGCCGTTATAGCAGCCAGATATATAATAGTATTCCAGCCCATTTCTTTCCACAGGTTGGAAAATGCAACAATCCACCAGAAATATTCAGGCTTGGCCAAAAACATAATTGAATTATCAATTATTCCCAATCTAATCAATACATCGTTTATTATTCCACCGCTTGTAGGAACGGCGAGCATTGTTGAAACCAAGCCTGCAACTATAATCCATGACAGGAAGTGAGGCATATATGTAATATTCTGCACGATACGTTTGAACTTGATGTTTCTGACCTCATTTAATAGCAGTGCCAAGGATATCGAACCTATATAACCCAGCAACAGGGTCAGAAAACTTTGGCCTATAGTATTGCGTACATCTCTTAAAAAGCGTTCCCCGTTAATTCCCGTAAAAAGCTTTACAAAGTTATCAAAGCCTACCCATTCCTGCTTCCAGAAACTTCTTATGGCAGGCTTGTAATTCTGGAACGCCATAGTCCATCCTACTACCGGTACGTATGAAAACAGAATTTTATACAGCAATAAAGGAACGCTCATCAGTATGAGTTCATACTGGGCGATCATTGTACTCCACACACTTTTGCGCTTTTTATGATGAGCAAGAGGTTTTGTTGCCATAATATACCCCCATTATTTTTCTAAAAGAGGGGATGTAAACATCCCCTCTTTCCAAAACGATTATTATCTGCCTCCGCCCCAATTCTTTATTCTATCCTGAATTCCTGCATTAATGGCATCTTCGTATGCTTTTATATTGATCTTCTTGATTTCACTTACATACTGAGCCCACAGGGTTTCAAATTCGCTCGGGTCGGCCATGATAATCTTAGGCAGGTACTGTACCGACAGGTCTGTTAATTGCCTGTTGGCCATCTGGGCTTCGCTTCCGTCAACCAGATGGATATTCCAGCAAGGGTAATATACAGGGTTTTCAGGCGGCTGATTCAGGAAATCCCTCCATGTCTTTTTGCCATAGGCTTTCAGGAAATTCTTGTCATATTCCCTTAATGTTTCATAGAATTCTTCGGGCTGGTTGTCCGGACTGTCAGCATTTCCATCGGAATATGTACCTTGATGTTTCGGCATATTTTCATAGAGTGCTTCCAGTTTGTTTTTGCTTCTCCATACAAGATCTTTCTGAATTTCTCTTTGTTCAGGTGTTCTGTAGTATCTTCCGTTGGCATCTACAAAGTAATCTTCGCCTTCAATACCCCAGTTGAAAATCTTCTGCCATTCCTCGCTCATCATTGTATTCAGGAAAGAAATTGCCACCTCGGGCTGCTTGCATGAAACTGATACGCCAAAGCCCTGATTGATATTCATAACCTCTCTGTCAGCATAGTAAGGTTTTTTGCCTTCGTAAACGGGCATTGTGGAAACCCATGTACGTTCATCTTTTCCTTCTGAAACAAGGGCATCATGTGCCTGACCGAAAGCCCAGCGTTGATCATACATGCCAAGAACACGTCCTGTAGCAAGTTTTGCAAGATACTGGTCATTTGTCTGTGTGAAAGATTCCTGGTCAATAAGGCCTTTCGCATTCATCTGGTTCAAAAATTTATAATATCTCTTTGCAATATCTTTGTCGGCAAAAATGGTGGCTACATTGTTTTCATCAACTATAACACCACCGTTGTTCGGTGCTCCTGCAAGATACTGCGGAGGATTGGTAAGTACCCATTCTCTTCCGGGTGAACAAAGGAGTTCAAACCCAATAGTAGGCATTCCGTCAATGGTTGGATATTTATTGACATAGTTTTCTATAATTTGGAAATATTCCTCAAGTGTTATATTGTCAAGATTCGGATATCCTGCATCTTCAAGCACATGTTTCTGAATCCAGAAACCTGATGCACCATAGTGTGTACCACCTGTAATCTCTCCGTAGAAACGATTGTAGTTGGGTATTATGTAGATTCTTTTTACACCGTCACCGGCGTCTGTGGCAAGTCGGTTCCAGTATGGTCTTACATGCTCGAAAAGGAGATCCGCCTTATCCTCTGTCAGATAATCATCAAGGGGAATAAGTGCGCCGCCTGTAATAAAACGTATATTCAGGTCGGTAGTACCCATTAAATCAGCATATTCACCACCGGCAAGCATTACACCTATTTTTTGGTCTGCATTATCAGTTGGAATTATTTCATAGTTGATAGTAACACCAAGTCGTTCTTTAAGCAGTTTCGTCAGTTTGTTGTCCGCAGCCGGAGCTGTATGGTTTGATGTTGTCCACACGCTGATTGTTACCGGATTATCTGGCGAAAGCACCGGTAGACCTGTTTTCTGTTGACTTCCTCCTGTTTCTGCATCAGTCGAACCGCTCTGAGCCGGAGCAGCTGGCTGTTTAACTGCAGGCTGACATGCAGCCACTGTGATTGTAATCAACATCACAAGCAGCAATGAAATTAACTTTTTCATAATAACCTCCCTTTCTTTGATTGTTACGTAAAGTTATCCTGAAATAACATTTACGTGGCCGAAATTGACTGCTTTGCCTTAATATTGTATAATCACTATTGCATAATTAATATATTTTATACTCTGTTTAATGTAAATTATAAAATTTGGGATCAATATATGACATTTTTTCAAGGGGCTGAGCCGAAATGCTCAAGGCAGTCATTGTAGATGACGAACCATCCGTCCTCGAAGGTTTGAAACTTTTCGT
>Ga0134105_1000203_pt1 | contig 72940 bp, 65 predicted proteins | sample 16_3_2metaG_FD_94457 | JGI IMG/M metagenome (GOLD analysis project Ga0134105, IMG submission 94457) | Switchgrass degrading microbial communities from high solid loading bioreactors in New Hampshire, USA - 16_60_3.3_214_A3 metaG | ecosystem: Engineered > Bioreactor > Semi-continuous > Anaerobic... | reverse complement strand
TATACATTCTCATCTTACTATAAAATCGTTTGTCATCGATTCTATGTTGTCTTTCAACTTTCCCATTATGTCTTGGCGTCGCTACTCTGATCCTGTGATATTTTATCCCCATTTCCTCTAATGTTTGCTCAAATAGGCTTAATCTGTCTGTTTTTTGGGCCGAATACGCATTTGTAAATTCCGGACCGTTATCCGTTTGTATCTCCCTTATTGGAAATGGAAATGCTTTGATAAGCTTCATTAGAAAATAGCTCCTTTGATTAATGTTTTTCTTGGTTCGTTAAACATTATATCACATTGGAGTCTATTTTCTTTTTTTATTTGTCACCTATCAATTGTATAACAACACTCCTTAAACTGACATTAAAAATACAACGAATTTATACTACCATTTTCAAACAAAAAATCAATATATTACATGAATTTTTTATCTATTTTAGGAATCATATGTATTGTATGTTTTTTATATACAAAAAAAGAGGTTGAAAAACAACCTCTGTCATTCATGGAATAAATATTAATACGTGTCCTAAATCAAAACTAAATATGTAGCCTGAATAACTACACTATATTGGAAAAGAAAATACTCTTTAAACAATTGCATTTCTATCCAACAATCAATAACCCTTCGGTAAATATCGGCCGGATGGTCAATTTAAAATTGATTTCTTTTTCTGATAAACGATACTGTGGTGCTAATTCAGGTCCGCAAGAATTAGAACCTACCCCGCTCATCTTATAATCAATATTGACAATGGTTTCTTCCCTCTTCTTTAACTGATAATTATGGGTAGCGGCAGTTAAATCTTCCGGTGTATAGTGAGCAGCATTAAACGAAAATTCCGGCTCCCCTATAAACAAAAGCCCCATTCCAAAAGCATTGCTTACCATTGCCCACTCGGTTCCATATCGAGAACCGTTTTCCTGAGGAACAATATAATTTTCAAACATTTCATCTACCGTAAAAGAGAATTGTCCCTTTCTTACGCTTCTTCGTTTATCAATATAGCTTTCATGCGGACCATAGCCATAATAGGTAACTTCTTCATTGCCTTTGGGCATCACTAACTGCAAGCCAAAGCGAGGCAAGAAAGGAAGTCCTTCTCTTATGTTTGCTTTTACATCCAACTGAATATCTCCGTTTCCTAATATGGTCCATTGTGAACATGCGTGCAACACAGGAAACTTGATGTATCCGCCTAAAGAAAATCTCACTTCAATGGTAATGCTTTTGCTGTCCTCTTGTATAACGGATGAATCATAAACATGCGTATCTAATCGGTCATAACCTTCTTTTATCCACTCATTTTTAATTTTTATGTCATTATCCGTAGGTGCACGCCACACATTAAACTTTGGCATTTTACAAATCATATCCATACCGTTTTTACTGATTTTATTGAATGAACCTTTTTGCATATCAAAAACATACTCAAAATTATATCCAATGACGGAAATAAATCTGTCATCTTTGATAACGTTAAAATCAGGCACCGCTGTATTCTTTCTTGCTTTTTTCTTTACCGGAAACTCAAATTGTTCAAAGGTTATCTCATGTCCTTTAGGCGCCCATAAGGTATCAAATTTTTGAGTATAGGAAAGATTCAGATAACATCTTTCTTTTTCTTTCACTTCCACGCTGTATGGAAGAATTAATTCTGTTTTTTCCTTCGGTGCAACCTGTAAATCACTCATTTCCCCCTGCTGTATGGTTTTTCCGTTCTTTTCAATTCTCCAGTTTAACACAACATGAGAAAGGTCTATGAAATCATAAAGATTTTCGACGGTTATTTTTCCCTCCTGTAAATTAACGACTTCCGTCTTTATTGGCTCAATCACTTTCTTCAATTCCAGCAGTCCTGTATGCGGCGTACGGTCAGGATATACCAATCCATCCAGACAAAAGTTTCCGTCATTCGGCATATCTCCGAAATCACCACCATAAGCATAATATTCGATACCGTCCGGTGTAGTGGTTTTAATTCCGTGATCGGTCCATTCCCATACACATCCACCCATCAGATTGGGATACTTATAGATAATATCCCAATAATCCTTTAAATCACCGGGGCCATTTCCCATGGCATGGGAATATTCACATAAAAATAATGGCTTGACATTGTTCTTGTTTTTTCCATATTCTTCCACATAATCACACGAAGGATACATTCTGCTTTCAACATCAAAGCAGTCGGTATAGGAATTCCCTTTATATCCGGACGCTGCACCTTCATAATGTACAGGCCTATCCGGGTCTCTTTGCCTGGTCCACTCCGCCATTTTTATATGATTCACATCATAACCGGATTCATTGCCCATGGACCACATAATCACACAAGGATGGTTTTTATCACGCTCTACAAGTCTTTGTGCCCGGTCAAGAAAAGCTTTTTGCCATTCCGTATCTTTAGAAAGATAATGAAAATCACCCGCCGTTGTACAACCGTGACATTCCAAATCCGCCTCATCTACAATATAAAAACCGTATTCGTCACACAACTCTAAAAATCTCGGATCATTTGGATAATGAGATGTCCGGATGGTATTGATATTATGACATTTCATAAGTTTAAGATCGTTTTCCATATGTTTCAACGGTATTGCCTGTCCGAACTCAGGATGTGAATCATGCCGGTTCACTCCTTTTAATTTTACGGCCCTGCCGTTAATTTGAAATACTCCATTGCATATTTCTATTTTTCTTATACCCACATGAAAAACAATGACTTCTTCTCCGGAATACAGGAAAAGTTTGTACAAATACGGCGTTTCCGCCGACCACAAAATCGGATTGTCAATTTCAAATTCAATTTTTCCTTCCTGACTAATCACTGCACTTTTTTCACTAATCTTGGAAGTTGCAGCATCCGTTAAAACAGCTTTGACTTCACAAGCATTTACGGCTTCTATATGGCATGATACAATGGCTTTTTTATAATCATCCAAAATTTTTGTTTTAATAAAAACATCACGAATATGGTTTTTATCCCGTGCCAAGATATATACATCTCTGAAAATTCCGGACCATCTCCATAAATCCTGGTCCTCCAAATAACTCCCGTCACACCATTTGAGAACCATAACCGTCACTCTGTTTTTGCCTTCTTTTAATACATTTCCTATATTAAATTCAGCAGGAATCCTACTGCCTTGAGAATACCCCACAAATCGTCCGTTTATCCAAAGATAAAAACAGGAATTGACTCCTTCAAACACAATATATTTTTCTTTGTTTTCCCAACCTTTCGGCAAATTAAATACGCGGGTATAGATTCCTGCGGGATTGTCGTTAGGTACATACGGCGGATCAAAAGGATAGGGATAGTTTACATTGGTATAGTGAGGCTTATCATATCCTTGCAACTGCCAATTGGAAGGCACCAATATCTTATCCCATTGGGTACATTCTACTTCTTCGGTATAAAAATTGTCGGTAACATCCATAACGGATTCATGATAGCGGAAATGCCACATTCCATTGAGATTCAAGTAAAAAGGAGAAAAAGCTCTTTCGCGAATCACTGCCTTATCGGCATCGGCATAAGGGATATAATACGCTCTTGGTTTTTCTGCATTGACCTGCAAAATTTCGGGATTTTCCCAATACTTTTCAATGGGTATCATGTGTTTAATTCCTCCGTTTCTTATTTTTATATTGGATTGACATCCACATTCTTTCATTCTATAATATTAATATATTAATATTATAGAATTTTTAAACAGCGCTTTCAATTTAATTATTTTGAGATTTGTTTAAATATATTAAGATTCTAAATGGAGGAGATTATTATCCCAGGCAAAGCAAAGTTTTTATCCATATCTGATTTTGAAAAAGCATTACCTTTTTATCTGAGAGGCATTGGCTGCAGGTATACTCAGGAACCTGTAAAACGACCTCATGGATATCCTGCATTCCAGTGGATTCAATGCTCCCACGGGGAAGGTCAAATATTAATACACAATAAAACATATTCCGTAAAAGAAAACCAAGGAATGTTCCTCTACCCTGATATTCCACATGAATATAAAGCCGTTAAAGAACCCTGGATTGTGGATTGGATTGATTTTGCCGGCTCACAGGTCACGTCTATTTGTAAACTTCTTCAAATCAATAACAGTTGCATATTAAATACAACAAACAGTGAAATCCTCCTTGCAAAAATGAGACAAATATATGCAATTGCAGATTCCAACAATCCGACCAAACAATTGGAGTGTTCCGCTTTCATTTATGATTTGTTAGTGACCTTGCATAAACACGCATTCAAACCTAATGATGCTTCCATGCAAAACCAATTCAGCAAACTGCAGCCGGTAATTGAATACATTCATTTAAATTATCATCGATACATTACTTTGGAAGAGCTTGCAGAGCTTATCCATGTAACGCCTGAACACCTTTGCTATTTAATGAAAAAATTTTTAAAAGTGCGTCCCTTTGAATATATTACAAATATTCGGATTAATAAAAGCAAGGAATTATTAATCGATAACAGAAATTTGAAAATAAAGGAAATTGCAAGAATGGTAGGCTATGAAGATGCAAGTTATTTTTGCACGGTTTTTAAAAAATTCACCGGTTGTTCTCCCGGTGAGTTTAAGAGGTTATTCAGATAAAAATTAAGCATATACGGCTTCATACATGACGTACAAAAAATTGGTACATTTAAATACGGACGCCATGTATGGCGTCCCTACAGATGGCACTCTCCATTCCTTTTTCTACTTTCCACTCTTCCAACTCTTCCAACTCTTCCAACTCTTCCAACTCTTCCAACTCTTCCAACTTTTCCAACTATTCTACTTTCTACTTTTCCACTTTTCACTTTACCGACTTTGCTATATGAACATGTATTTTTTACTCTACATCCAATTTAATATGAAGTTCCTTCAACTGCTTCTCATCTACCGCATCGGGTGCGTTGGTCATAAGCTCTGACGCATTTTGAACTTTGGGAAATGCTATGACATCCCTAATGCTGTCCTTGCCGGTTAATAACATGACCAGACGGTCAAAACCGTAAGCCATTCCTCCATGTGGTGGCGGACCGTATTTAAAGGCTTCCATTAGGAAACCGAATCGCTCCCATGCTTCTTCCTGACTAAATCCCAATGCTTTAAACATTTTTTGCTGAAGCTCTATATCGTGTATTCTTATGCTTCCTCCGCCGATTTCCACACCGTTTAAGATAATATCATAAGCCTTCGACCTTACCTTTTCCGGATTGGAATCCAGTAAAGAAATATCTTCGTCCATGGGTGAGGTAAACGGATGGTGCTTGGCCACATACCGATTTTCTTCCTCATCGTATTCCAACAGAGGAAATTCAGTAACCCACAAAAACTTGTAATCGTCTTTTTTCAAAAAATTCAAGCGTCTTGCCAATTCAAGCCTTAAATTCCCCAATGAATCATATACAACACTGTTTTTATCGGCAACTATCATAATAATATCTCCCGGTTCTGCTCCGGTTCTGTCCATAATTCCTTTTATCTCGTCTTCCGTAAGGAACTTGGTAATGGAAGATTTCAACTCATTTTCCTTCACGGTAATCCAAGCCATCCCTTTCGCCTTATAGGTCTTTACAAATTCTACAAGGCTGTCCAAGTCTTTTCTGCTGAACTTATCGGCACAATTTTTTGCGTTAATTGCTCTTACACTGCCGCCATTGGCGATTGCATCGCTGAAAACCTTAAATCCGGAATTCGCGACTATATCGGAAAGATCCACAAGTTCAAAACCAAATCGCAAATCAGGCTTGTCAGAACCGAAACGATTCATGGCTTCTTCATAAGTCAGCCTTAAAAACGGTGTTTCAAGTTCTATTCCCAAAGTTTCTTTAAAAATTCTTGCAATCAGCTTTTCATTGATACTGATGACATCATCCATATCCACAAAAGACATTTCCAAGTCAATTTGCGTAAATTCAGGCTGTCTGTCCGCTCTTAAATCCTCATCCCGGAAACACTTTACTATCTGAAAATATCGATCCATCCCAGAAAGCATTAATAATTGCTTGTATAACTGCGGTGACTGGGGAAGAGCATAAAATTTGCCAGGATGCACACGACTGGGCACCAAATAATCCCTGGCACCTTCCGGTGTACTCTTTGTAAGCATAGGCGTTTCTATTTCCAAAAATCCGTTTTCATCAAAATAGTCTCTTGCTATCTTCGCAACCTTGTGCCTAAGGATAAGATTGCGCTGCATATCAGGCCGCCTTAAATCCAAATACCTGTATTTAAGCCTGATCTGGTCGTTGGCATCCAAATCTTCTTCGATATAAATAGGAGGGGTTTCTGATTTGCTAAGAATTCTAAGCTCATTCACCTGTACTTCGATTTCCCCTGTTTTCATAGCAGGATTAATATTTTCCGGCGTTCTTTTTGCAACCGTTCCTACCACTGCAATAACATATTCACTTCTGAGGTTTTCCGCCTTGCTAAATATCTCGCTGTTGCGGTCTTTATCAAACACTACTTGCACAATGCCGCTTCGATCCCTTAGGGTAACAAAAATCAAACTGCCCAAGTCTCTTCTTCTTTGTACCCATCCCATTAATACCACTTGTTTTCCTACATCATTCAAGCTGACTTCTCCGCACATATGCGAACGTTTTAATCCTTTTATGGTTTCCGTCATAATCATTCCTCCGTTTTATTAAAAAATTCACATAACTTATCTAATTCTACTTCAATTACTTCTCCTGTTTTCATATTTTTTAAATTTGCCCTGCCGCTTTCAATCTCATCATCACCTAAAACCATGGTATATTGGACTCCTAATTTATCGGCGTATTTCATCTGCGCTTTAAGACTTTTGCCCATGTGGTCCTTATCGGCACTAATACTATTTTCCCTTAGCTGCCACACCAAGGATTGCGCTCTCATATCCGCCTTTTCACCGATACTGGCGATAAAAAGGGTCATAGGTTCAGCCTCAGGAATATGAATTCCTTGATTTTCCATGGTAAGCAACAAACGCTCCAGCCCAAGACCAAATCCAATGCCCGGTGTAGGCGGACCGCCTAATTCCTGAATCAATCCGTCATATCTTCCACCGCCGCAAACCGTACTCTGGGCACCGATATCATTGGATATAATTTCAAAGACCGTACGGGTATAATAGTCTAACCCACGTACAATATAAGGATCAATACCGTATTCAATATTCATATTGCTTAAATAACTTTTAAGCAGTTCAAAATGATTTTTACAATCCTCACACAAATAATTCAATATTAGCGGAGCACCCTTTGCGATTTCTCTACAACCGTCATTTTTGCAATCCAATATTCTTAACGGATTCTTTTCATAACGCTCCTTGCATGTAGTACACATATCATTAATATGTTCTTTCAAATATTCTATAAATTTTGCATTGTATTCTTTTCTACACTTAGGACAACCAATGCTGTTTATATGAAGTTCCAATCCTTTGATTCCCAACCTTTTTAACAGGGTCATAGCCAATGCGATAATTTCCGCATCCATGGACGGTTTTTCCGCTCCAAACGCTTCCACCCCAAACTGATGAAACTCTCTTAATCTTCCCGCCTGAGGCCTTTCATACCGATAGCAGGAAATAATATAATACATTTTGGATGGCTGGGGGGCGGCATACAAGTTATTTTCAAGATAACTTCTGACTACCGAAGCAGTTCCTTCAGGCCTTAAAGTAATACTTCTTCCGCCTTTATCTTCAAAAGTATACATTTCTTTTTGTACAACATCCGTTGTATCTCCCATTCCTCTCTGAAACAATTCGGTATGTTCAAATACCGGCGTACGTATTTCTTTATAACCGAAATTTTTACATATTTCCCTTATGACGTTTTCAATGTATTGCCATTTATATACCTGTTCCGGTATGACATCTTTCGTACCTTTCGGCGCTTTAATAGACAAAACAGTCACTCCTTTAGTTTTTATATCTATATAATAAATAAGTTTACCCGATAAATCAAGCAATAAAACCGCGAACCAACTCAAATCATACTTAATATTCCAACTCAATAGGATTGCCAATTACTTCAAAGGTTTCTTGTAATACTTTTGTGCCTGTTAGAAGCTGACTTCTTTCATCAGGCTGACTTCCTCCGACATATACCTTAAACATTCCGGGTTCTAAAATACATTTTCCTTCCCCATCAATGAAAGCCATTTGCCTTGGAGTTAAAACAAAAGTCACCTCTTTTTCTTCTCCGGGCATCAAATGAATCTGTTGAAATCCCTGAAGCTGCCATCTTGGAACTTCTGCACTTGCTTCAACATCGGAAAGATAAAGCTGTACAATTTCATCTCCTTCACGTTGCCCAATATTTTTAACCTCAACGGTACATTGCAAATTTTCACCAACCTTGATTCGCTCATTATTCATCTTAAGATTCCTATACTCAAACTTGGTATAACTTAAACCATAACCAAAAGGATATAATGCTTCATTTTGCATATATCGATAAGTACGGTTTTTCATGGAATAATCCCGGAAATCCGGAAGTTCTTCCGTTGACTTGTAAAATGTGACAGGCAGTCGTCCGGAAGGACTATACTCTCCGAATATTAATGATGCAATGGCTCTTCCTCCTTGTGCCCCCGGATACCAAGCCTGAACAATGGCAGGTATGTTTTTATCCGCCCAAGTAACGGCTAATGCACTTCCTGAAAGCAAAACCAATATAATGGGTTTCCCTGTCGCATGGATTTTCTCAAGCAATTCCTGTTGTAATCCCGGCAGTGAAAGATCGTTTTTATCTCCGGCGCCGTATTCATTAGAAGCATCGCCTTCTTCCCCTTCAATACTGGAATCAAGACCCAGGCACATAATAACAACATCGGATTTTTCAGCTGCTATAATGGCTTCAGAAAAAGTATCTCCAGATTCCGCACAACTTTCCACCGTATTCTTGTATAAGTGACAACCCTGGGCGTAATATACCCTTGCCGTTTGACCAATGGCTTCTCTTATCCCGTCCAGCACGGTAAAATACTCTGAAGGGGTTCCATTGTAGTTTCCAAGCAACGCACTTTTACTGTCCGCGTTGGGACCGATTACTGCTATTGTTTTAATCTTGTCCTTATTCAAGGGAAGAATACCGTTTTCATTTTTAAGTAAAACCAGCGATTTTTTTGCCACTTCCAAGGAACATTCATGGTGCTCTTTACAGTCATTCATTTCATACGGTATGGATGAATATGGAACCTTTTCCGGTGGGTCAAACAATCCCAGTTTCATCCTGGTCATCATTAACCTTGATACTGCCTTGTCAATCGCTTCTTCACTAACCAGTCCTTCTTTGTGGGCAATTAGAAGGTTTGCATATAAATTACCGCAATTCAGGTCACAACCGGCATTAACCGCCAGTGCAACCGACTCCGGCGCTGTTTTGGTTACTCCGTGATTTTCATGAAAATCCTTTATTGCTCCACAATCCGACACAACATGTCCCTGAAATTTCCACTCTTCCCGAAGAATTTTTTTCAGTAAAGTTTCACTGCCGCAACATGGTTCCCCATTCACCCTATTATAAGCTCCCATAACTGCCTCAACCTTTGCTTCTTTTACACAAGCACGAAATGCCGGCAAATAAGTTTCTCTCAAGTCTTTTTCAGATACCACCGCATTAAATTCATGTCTTTCACTTTCAGGGCCACTATGCACTGCAAAGTGCTTTGCACAAGCCGCTGCTTTTAAATATTTTGGATGACTTCCTTGAAGGCCTTTAATAAAAGCAACAGCCAATCTAGACGTTAAGTATGGATCTTCTCCATAAGTTTCATGTCCTCTACCCCAACGCGGATCTCTGAATATATTCACATTGGGTGACCAAAATGTCAATCCTTTATAAATGGAATGGTCCCCTTTTTTCTGAAATTCATTAAATTTAGCCCTTGCTTCCGTTGAAATAATATCAGCCACTTGGTATATAAGCTGTTCATCAAACGTTGCGGCCATACCTATAGCCTGTGGGAACACGGTTGCCACACCTGCCCGGGCTACACCATGTAACGCTTCATTCCACCAGTTATAGGAAGGTATGCCCAACCTTGCAATGGCAGGAGCATTATACACCATTTGAGTAACTTTTTCTTCTAAAGTCATCCTGGATACCAAATCCTGTACCCGTTCCTCAAAACTTTTTGTTTCATTTTTGTAGTCAGGCACTTTCTGCATTTTATTTCCTCCACTCTTTTTTAATAAATTGTTCATTGTTGATGTGTTTCATTTATATTATTTACTGCTTTTATGAAATAAACTGTATACAATGACCAATACGCCTGCTATGACTAATAAAACAGGCCAGAAGTTTTCCCAAACCTTTTTATCAATAATCCCTCTAACAGTAAGAAACGCCAATGTTCCTGCCAAAAGCAACAGAACAGAAACTACCAGAGGCTTATATCCCAGTCTTTGAAACTCAAAAACAAAAATAAACAAGAAAGCCGCAGACATAATCATAAAAATCAACGGCCACATGACTTCTTTATCAACGAAACGGATTTGCATAATATAAAAATAAATCCCGAATGCCAACAATATAAATCCCGGAAATATGTAGCCTACCTGCTTTTTTACAAAATATAGGATTAAAAATGCCACTCCTAATAACGTAAAAAATAAAGCCTTAAAGATGTCTTCATCGATGAAACGCATACTGTATAAAAATTGCGCAATTCCAATACACATAAGAATGATTCCGGCTAACAAAAAACCCGTCTTCTTTTTTATAAAATAAAAACTGAATAATACAATGCCAACGCCAAGTAATAATACATCCCTTATATGAATATGAAAATTATGTAAAAACAACAGTACACCAACACAAATCAAGATAATTCCCAGTATCATATTTCTCTGCTTCACGTCATTCATGGCTTCCACTCCTTACCGTAAATTTTGAATGTACAACTATTATCATATAAAAGTATTAAAGAAAAATCAATATCCATTAAATAATTCTTTCATTTAATCATGATAACTATAAAGGGACTGTGGCATAATTTTTACCATACCACAGCCCCTTTTATAACATTATATCCTATCTTGTTATCAATCCGTCATTTGTCCTGCTTTGCAATGTAAAACTGGTCTCTCTGACTTTTCCATCCCTTATATATCTTATGGTACAGTGACCTCCTGCACCACATTTGAACATTTCCTCCCTTAACTCTATCATGGTGTTCACTTCTACATCACAAATATGAGTAATAATATCACCTACTCGTATGCCTGCTTTGTATGCGGGACTATCCTGATCAATTTCCGCTACATAAACCCCTTTTTGCAAATTCATATCCTGATGAAGATATTCAGCAACAACTTTGTCGAAAGCAAACAATCCCATGTAAGGCGTAGTATAACTTCCTTTTTCGATGAAACTTGTTATAACCGGTTTTGTAATATTAATGGGTATGGCAAACCCCATACCTTCCGCACTGGCCACCTTTATGGTATTAATCCCGATAACCTCGCCTCTTGAATTAATTAGAGGCCCTCCGCTATTTCCAGGATTAATGGAAGCATCGGTTTGTATTAAGCCTTCCATATAATTCTCTCTACCGTCGGTATTCACACTAATGGTACGATTTAATGCACTGACGATACCTGCAGTAACCGTTCTTTGGAATTGCAACCCCAATGGATTACCTATTGCAACCGCCGTTTCACCTACTTTAATATTGTCCGAATCTGCTAATGTGGCCTTCGTCAATCCCGATAAATCCACTTTAATAATTGCTAAATCCAGTGTCGGATCAGACCATTCCAATCTTGCATTGACTGTCTTGCTGTTGGATAATGTAACAATTATTTGGGCAGGGTTAGAACCGATAACATGTTGATTGGTAAGAATATATCCATCCTCAGAAACAATCACTCCGGAACCCACCGACCAGATTTGCTCCTTATTAGAATCAAACAGCGATGCCCTGGTAACAGCCGTTGTAGATATGCCAACCACCGACGGCATTACTTTTGCGGCAATGTCAGCGACATCAAGCGGATCGCTACTATCGGTCTTTATATTCGTATCATTTTGTACTTGCCCTATATCAGCCGTATCATTAGGTACGAACGGATTCACCGATGAATAGTTTATTCGCTGTTGTTGTACAGAATTTTCACGAATATATGTGGATATAAAAACCATTACTATAACAGCTGAAATGGCAGAAGATAATAATATGGTCATAAGTCCCTTCAAAAAACCTGAAGTTCTTCTATTGGTATACATGTGAATCACCCTTCTTTTATAGCATCACTTTTTTTAATGTTTCTCCTTCAATTTTTCCGATACCGTATCCATATGAAAAGCTTTGAAACATACTTCCGATAATAAGAAGGGTTAAAAATTCTTTTGCATCCTCTTCCAAAATGGTGTCACAGGCTAGCTGAAATTCTCTGACCTTATCCATAGCCTGCAAAATCATGGCTTGTTTACTTCCCATAAAGTCATTCTCCAACCTGCTGCTTGCGTGCTCCATATGTGCTCTCATTTTGGCTTCAAATTCTGTCATTCAAATTCTCCTTTATTCACTAAAATATTGAAAAATTTCACAAGATAGATTATTTCCAATATAATAAATTATTATTCTTTTGGTCTACAAATGGTGCATATTTTTAGATAAAAAAAAGAGCACATAATACAACGTACTCTCTTTATATAAATACTAAATATAAAGATACATGTTCATATATTCCTAAATTGGTATTCCTCGTCCACAGAAATTCTAGTTAATGAATATTATTCCAAAAAACAAGAGCTATAAGGCTAAGAGCCTGTAAACTTGTTTCGGACCACATCAAACTCGCTACCGCTCAAACAGGTGATGTGGCTGTTCCTCCACTGCGTTAACAGGCTCTAAGCCTTTTCGCAATGTTTTTTCCATAATATTTATCAACTACATTAAATACATTTTAGGCCGCATCAACGCTACGTTACAACACTTTATCCATATATGAACAGGTATTCATAATATAATTTGCTAAATTGACGACATTTGGTCACAAATCGCCTCTACAGTATATAATCACTTAATTCCGATATCTTTACGATAATGCATATCCTTAAATGCAACTTTACTTACTCCCTCATAGGCAGTTTTGATGGCTTCATCAAGGTTGCTTCCTACTGCCGTAACACCTAACACTCTTCCGCCTGCAGTTACAAATTTATTATCGGATAATTTTGTTCCTGCATGAAATACAATGATGTTATCATTCTTCTCAGCCTCTTCTATGCCAGTTATTTCATAACCCGTTTGATATTTTTGAGGATATCCTCCTGAAGCCATGATTACACATACGGCTGCATTATCATCCCATTCTACGTTCATTTCATGAAGCTTTCCGTCTATTACGGCATTAAATATATCGACGATATCGGTTTTCAGCCTGGGCAAGACTACCTGAGTTTCCGGATCTCCAAAACGTGCATTATATTCCAGTACCTTGACACCTTCCTTGGTTAAAATCAGTCCGAAATATAATATGCCTTTAAATTCTCTGCCCTCAAGTTTCATTGCATGTACGGTAGGCTTGAAAATCTTTTCCATACAGTATTCTGCCAATTCCGGCGTATATATTCTGCTAGGGGAAAATGTCCCCATTCCTCCCGTATTCAAGCCTTGATCATTGTCATAAACTCTTTTGTGGTCCTGTGCACTTACCATAGGCACGATTGTCGTACCGTCCGTAAAGGATAAAACGGATATTTCCTGTCCAACCAGAAATTCTTCAATAACAATTCTGTTACCGGCCTCACCGAATATTTTACGTTCCATAATATCTTGAACGGCTTGTACGGCTTCTTCATAGTTTTGTGCAATAATCACGCCTTTTCCCAATGCAAGGCCTTCTGCCTTGATAACAGTGGGATAGGAAACATGATTCAAATATTGTAATGCTTCTTCTCTATTATCAAAAACTTCATAGGCTGCCGTAGGTATATTGTACTTTTTCATTAAATTTTTTGAGAACACTTTACTTCCTTCAATAATGGCTGCCTTCTGATTAGGTCCGAACACTCTTAGTCCCTTCTCTTGAAATGCATCCACAACACCCATCATCAAAGGGTCATCAGGCCCTACCACGGTTAAGTCAATATCCGCATTGACCGCAAACTGAACCAATTCATCTATGTCCGTCGCTTTAATGTTCACACATTCCGCTAATTGAGCGATGCCACCGTTACCAGGAGCACAATATATTTTATCAACTTTCGGACTCTGACTGATTTTCCATACCAACGCATGCTCCCTGCCGCCGCCGCCGATTACCAATACTTTCATTAATACGCCTCCAGTCTATATGTACAAAATAATTTCGACGGGCGACCACAGGCAATGTCGTCAACTTAAATTGCCACATGGTTTGTTAAGTTGACGACATTGGACCACAGGTCGCCCCTACCTTTCCAACCTTCCAACCTTCCAACCTTCCAACCTTCCAACTTTCCAACTTTCCAACTTATTAATACAACGGATATTTCTCACAAAGAGCTGCGACTCTGCTTCTTACTTTTTCCTTACTGTTTTCAAAATCCGTAATAGTTAATTTTATCAGCTGTGCAATTTCTTGCATATCGTCCTCTTTCATGCCTCTTGAGGTTACGGCAGGTGTTCCGATTCTGATACCGCTTGTTACAAACGGACTTTGAGGATCATTAGGAATGGTATTTTTGTTAACTGTAATGCCCACTTCATCCAACATTTTTTCTGCTTCCTTACCTGTAACATTCATATTTCTCAAATCGACAAGCATTAAGTGATTATCCGTACCTCCGGACACCAGATTGAATCCTTCCTCCATTAAAGCTTGAGAAAGTGCAGCTGCGTTTTTAACAACTTGTTGCTGATACTGTTTGAATTCATCGGTTAATGCCTCTTTAAAGCAAACCGCTTTTGCTGCGATAATGTGCATCAAAGGACCGCCCTGGGTTCCGGGAAATACCGCTTTATCAATAACTTTTGCAAATTCTTCCTTACACATAATCATACCGCCCCTGGGGCCTCTTAATGTCTTATGCGTAGTGGTTGTAACAAAATGAGCATGTGGAACCGGATTAGGATGAAGTCCTGCAGCTACCAACCCTGCTATATGGGCAATATCCACCATCAGATAGGCGCCTACTTCATTGGCAATTTCTGCGAAAGCCTTAAAATCAATAATTCTTGGATATGCACTTGCACCTGCAACAATCATTTTTGGTCTATGTTGCAACGCCAATTCTCTTAATTGGTCATAATTAATGGTGTGAGTATTCTCATCCACCCCGTATGGAATAACGTTAAAATATTTACCGGAAATATTCACCGGACTACCATGACTTAAGTGTCCACCATGTGCAAGATTCATTCCCAGTATGGTATCACCGGGATTTAGCACGGCAAAATATACCGCAGTATTTGCCTGTGCCCCTGAATGAGGTTGAACATTAACATGATCTGCACCGAAAATCTGCTTTGCTCTCTCAATAGCAAGCCGTTCGACAATATCTACACATTCACAACCACCATAATATCTTTTACCGGGATAACCTTCAGCATACTTATTGGTTAAAGGCGTCCCCATTGCTTCCATCACGGCAGGACTGACAAAGTTCTCCGAAGCGATAAGCTCTATCTTGTTTCTTTGTCTTTTAACTTCCATTTCAATGGCTTGTGCAACTTCAGGGTCAATTTTTTTTATTTCTTCCGTACTGTACATTTTGAAAAACATCCTTTCTAATGTATAATTAAACATAACTCAAAATAAGAAATAAAAATCCACAATATTTTGGTTATCTTCTATAAGATTTACAAATAATACATTGTATATTATAATATTATACTGATAAAAGAATTTTTTTACAAGACTTTTGTCATTTTTTGCGAGGTGATAATATGAATCCAAACATAAATCATAAAAGTGTTATAAGAGTGGCAATGCTTGCAGGACAAATCATGCTGGAAAACGGAGCCGAAACATATCGTGTGGAAGATACCATGGAACGTATCTGTAAAGCAAGCGGAATTACCTATGTGGATACATTCGCAACCCCCACCGGAATATTTATTTCCACACGAACCGGAGAATACGATTATTCCACCTCAATTAAACGGGTTCGGAACAGAACCATAAATTTATATAAAATTTTTGAAGTAAATAACATTTCAAGAAAACTGGTCAATAAAGACATCGACTTTACAGATGCACTAAAGCTTCTTGAAAACTTGAATTCAGAAAAACAAATGGCATTGTGGTTATTGGTTTTATCCGCCGGTCTTTGTTCAGGTACTTTTGCCTTATTATTCGGCGGTTCATTGACAGACGGGATTATTACAACTTTTTCCGGTGCCCTGATCCAACTCTTGTCCACCTTTACTTTATCAAAAAATATATCCTATTTCCTGGGCAATATGGCAAGTGGGGCAATAGCCGCAATAATAGGAATCGTTTTTGCTGAAATATTAAACCAAGGAAACATTGATAAAATTATAATAGGTTCTATTATCCCATTGCTTCCCGGTGTAGCCATAACCAACGCGATTCGTGATACCATCCACGGTGATCTTGTATACGGGACGGTACGAGGTGTAGAAGCGCTTCTGATCGCCGTTTCCATTGCTGCAGGTGTAGGTATTGTCTTTAAAACTTGGTTTATTCTTACCGGAGGTTTTACGTTATGATAAACCAAATCATGTATTCTTATATTGCTACTTTATTCTTTGCGGTTTCTACCAATTCTCCAAAAAAATCAATTTTTACTGCCGGCATAAACGGAACCATCGGTTGGCTAATATATTCATTTTTTATACAATTTTTTCATACGGAAATCCTGGGTAGTTTTGTCGGAACTTTTGTTGTTGCAATACTAAGTGAACTTTGTGCAAGAAAATTTAAAATGCCTGCGACGGTATTTTTAACCTCCGGAATCATTCCCTTGGTTCCCGGAAGGGGATTATACTACACCATGTTTGAATTAGTGCAAAACAACTATTATGAAGCAATAAGCATGGGTATAAAAACCATTTTTATATCCGGTTCCATCGCCGTGGCTATTGCCATAAGTTCATCGATTTTTAAGAAAAAACGTAAATGACAAAAAATGTAGGGGCGACCTGTGGTCGCCCGCAAAAATATTGTCAATTTAAATTGACGACAGTAGTTTCCATATCCGCCCGTTTATTTAACAATTTCTTGTTATTTTGTATATGAATTATTTCTCTTCTAACGGATTCTCCTCAAATGCTTTTATTTTTTCAAGCATTTGATTCACTTTCTTTTTTAGAATGTAAAAATCACATTTTCCATTCTTGAAAACCGCATAATTCCGATCGTTCATGCTTACATATTCTACTGTTACTTCAGGACTTCCGTCATTGAAATAGAACGTATAGCTGACTTCAGGCGTTCCTTGAACCTGTTCCGTAACCATACCGTCTACAATTAATCCGATGACCTCTTGGTAAGCCTTTTTAAACGGTGATTCAGCAGCCTTTTGTCCGTTTACTTTATACTCTGATTCCTCCCCATTCTTAATAATTTCAAGCGTTGTTTGTTTACCGGGTGAATGAATGACAATTTTACTAACCCCATCGATATTCGTAATAAAGGCAAACTTTTCTATTAATTGAAAAGGTTCAACGTCTTTAAACTCTAATGCACTTGATGCAACATTGAAAACTGCATTATTTCCTTCTACTTTTACATATGTATTCTCTCCGTTGGTATTTCCCAAAAACAGCTTAACCGTATTGTTATCCTTATCCGTAAACTGAATGGTGTAGTTTGGCGACGACAAACCGTATTTACTAAGGTCTGTCGGATTATCTTCTACAATTTCCTTTGCAGTAATTTGTGAAATTTTTTCTAAAACCAATTTAGAAATGTTCTCATTATCACCGTTCTTGTTAAATGGCTCTACTATAGTCCATCCTGACAACGAGCTCTCTTGATCTTTTTCACCTTCCGCTTTTGCTTTCACAACAAGTCTTTTATGACTTTTTCCTTCAATGGTAAAAGATACAATATCCTCTTGCTTCATTGTAAACATGGTAGTATCTCTATAATCATCCAATGTGCTTGACAATGAGTCTCCTTTTCCGGAATAAACCGTATATACCGTGTTGACATCTTTATCTTTAAAATAGTAAGCCGTTTTGGTAGGCGTCTTATCTCCGACATAAAACACTTTAGTAGTATTGTCCGTAAGCTTTACGGTTACTATGCTGGTCGGTGAATCAAGACCGTATTTGGACAAATCCTGAGGATTTTCTTCTACTATTTGATCCGCATTAATCGTAGCAACATCATAAACAAGGCTTTCTACTTTTGACTTATTAAGTTTAATCTCATAATCGGCTTTTACTTTCCATTCGTCCCCTGACTTATACAGCACCAGCTCACTGTCTTTTGTTTGAATTATGATTTCACTGATGTTGTCTTTTTCGGTTTTAAAGATCGTTATGGTTTCGGTTTTATTTTCTTCCTTAGGCTGTATTTTCTTTACGAAATAATATGTTCCACCCAGTATTGCCAATACCAGCAATAGAATGAAAACGTTTTTGTATAATTTCATAGATGTTTCCTCCTCAACCATACAACCGTTCCCATGACAAATACCAATAACGGAATCACTATAACAACAATTGCTGAATAAATCAATGCCTGGGATTGTGAAATAGCCAATCGTTCTGTCGTTAGGCTCTTAGGCCGAATGGTTATACTTTCTTCTTTATTTTGAAGCCAATTAACGGTATTCATGAAAAAGTCCGAATTTGCAAAGTTAGGAGCATTCAAAAAACTATTATCTAAGAACTGCGAACTTCCAGCAACAAACAACTTCGCCTCTTTTTCTCCTTCCTTTACAGGTTTTGTGGCAACAACGGCAATATTCAACGGTCCTTCTGAATCTTCCGGTTGTTTCTCTATGGTCTGGGTTTCAAGATTTACTTTCCCCCATGATTTATCCGTTGATTTTAATAAGGAAGAGACTTTCACTCCCGACTGCTCTTCAAACAAAATATCAATGCTTCTGGCACCGGGAATAAGCATAAACACTTTATTGCTTACAAATCTGCTTGTAATTCCGTGACTCTGAATATCCGGAAGCAAATAAGTTCGGTATTGTAAGAAATGATTTTGATCCCCTTCAATAATGATGTCCTTTTGTAACTCCATTCCCCATTCCTTTATATATGCTTCAAGTTTGGGAAGATCCACATTACCGGGGTCAAATAAAAACATTGCACTTCCGCCTTTATCAAAATATGCATCCAATTTTTCAATTTCCTCCGAACCAAAATCCCTTTGTGGTGAAGAAACTACAATTAACCCGGCATCTTCCGGAATATCGGTAGTAACTAGGCTGATGTTTTCAACTTTATAATTCTCTTTTTCAAGCAAAGTTTTTGCTCCGTACAAATCCGACTCTCCATGCCCCTGCGTCATATATACCGTAGGAATTTTATCACTGGTAAGATAGATTAATGCGGAAGTAAACTGCTGCTCTGCCTTTAAGGAACTGGCACTTTGCGTTTGATAGCTATAATCAACCAAATCATAAGATTTAATAACCTTAAACTTATCGCCGGATTCAAATATTATGGAACCGGTGGAAATACTTGAACCATCTTTATTATACTTATTGGCAAAGGTAGGGTTCTTTACCGGATCCACGAAATCAATTTTTATTTGATTGGATTTTGCTGCGTACCTGTTTAATATTTCTTTAATCACAATATCTTCCTGGCCTTGCTGATAAAGTGCATAAATATTTACCGGCTGATTCAACTGTTGTAAAACATCTAAAGTCTGTTGAGAAAACTCAAACATTTTATTTTTTGTTAAATCCATTTTTAATGTAAATTTTTGTACAAGGGTTCCCACAATTAAATTAATCACAATCAAAATGGCAACAAAAACCACCGTTAAAATGGTAGCATTGGTTCCATACCTCATTTTTTTACTCATCAATAATTTTCTCAAAGAAGTCATCATCTTTCTCATCACCTTCCTCCCTAACTCCAACGTCTTTTTTCAAGTACACGAATAGTAAGAAATATAAAGACAACCGTAAAACTTATATAAAATACTACATGTTCCAAGCTTAATATTCCCATTGTAAAATCCTGAAATCTTTTCAGGATGGAAAACCACTCTACAGCTTTCGCAATAGTGGCATTTTGAATAGACGGCACCACCCAATCAATGATCCACAGTAACAATAGTGTACCAAAACTTGCTACCGCAGCAGTGACCTGACTCTCGGTTAACGATGAAACAAAAAGCCCCATGGAAATAAAGGATGCACCCATTAAAAAGAAACCTATATAAGCGCCTAATATTTCACCTACAGGCGGTTTACAAAAAAGAGACAATATTATCGGATATATACCGGTTATTAGTAAAGCGATTAACAATACAGAAAGTGCTGCTAAGTATTTTCCCACAATCACACCTGTAATGCTCACCGGCGATGTTAATAAAATTTGATCGGTTTTTGTTTTTCGTTCCTCTGAAAGAAGTCTCATTGTTAATATAGGAACAAGAATCAATAAAACAACATTCATATTTCCAAACACAGCAATAAAATTAGAGTATCCATAAAGCAAATTCGACAGAGCAAAGAAAAAGCCTGCCAATAAAAGAAAAAATCCAACAAATATGTAACCTATAGGAGACCAAAAATACGCTCTTAACTCTCTCTTTAAAATGGCAATCATTCTTCCTGTCCCTCCTGTTCTTCCTCTGAAACGTTATCCGTCGTTTCATTCTCCAGCAACGCTTCTTCTGCAACTTCTGTACTTTCTGCAGTTTCTGGAATTTCCGGTGCCTCATCCGCTGCTTTCGGAACGGCATCCGTCGTTTCCGTTTGTCCATTTTGTGGATAGATTTCCACGGAACTTGGTCTGTCCGTTGTTAATTGTAAGAATATTTCTTCAAGGCTTAAGTTCATTGACTTCATCATCATAATAGGATACTGATGATTGCTCAACGCATAAAATAACGGCTTCCTTATATCTACATTGGACTCTGCTTCAATAATATAATCGATTGTATCCGGCTCCTTTTCGCCCTGAGAATCTACGTATTTGATACCGTCAATTTCTTTCAGAATCTTAAGAACCTGATTTTCCGGCCCCGCAACTCTGACAAGCAACCTGCTTTCGTTCATGAGAACTTTCGATAAATTTTCAGGTGTATCAATGGCAACAATTCTTCCTTTATTAATAATAATAACACGCTCACATATTGCACTTACTTCCGGTAATATGTGTGAACTTAATATAATGGTATGATCTTTTCCCAAATCCGTAATAACGTTTCTTATTTCTATGATTTGCTTAGGATCTAATCCTACAGTGGGTTCGTCCAATATCAATACTTCCGGCGACCCGACTAGCGCCTGTGCCAATCCCACTCTCTGCTGATATCCTTTTGAAAGATTTTTTATAAGCCGATTCTGAACATCTCCGATTTTTACCAAATCCATTATTTCATCTAGGTGAGCTTTACGATTCTGCTCAGCTTTTTTAATTTCGTAAACAAAATTAAGATATTCCCTTACCGTCATATCCATATACAAAGGCGGATGTTCGGGTAAATATCCTATTCTTTTTTTTGCCTCAGCAGGCTGCTCCAGGATATCGTAACCGTCAATCTTAACGGTTCCTTCAGTAGACGAAATATAACCTGTAATAATATTCATGGTTGTGGACTTTCCTGCACCGTTAGGTCCAAGGAAACCAAGAATTTCGCCCTTGTTAACGGTAAAACTGATATTATCAACAGCAACATGATTACCATACCGCTTTGACAGGCCCTGAATTTCTATCATTCATATCCCTCCTGTTATAGAATATTTGTTCCTTTTTGTGAATCTCTTTTCATATTAATACAATTCACAAACACTGTCAATAAATAAAAATAGAGGCCTTTTTTATAATATCATAATTTTATTGATAATTTGTAAATAATTTGTGAACATTTAACATAAAGAAGACGGCCCTTCTAGTTACCTTGAGGCAACCAGAAGAACCGCCCTTTGATTGTTCGGAACTCCAAAAATAGGAACTCACACTTTAAAGATGGATACAAGATTCAAAAGCTTGTTCGAACTTTCATTAACAGCATTAGTTTGTTTTAACACTTCATCTGTCTTTCTAACAACAGCATCCGCTTCATCCGCCATTTCCGACGTTTCCACCGCACCTTTTTCCGCTGCACTGGCAACATCATTGATAGCATCTACCATATTATGAATTGCTGCATAAAGCTGCTCTGAAGTCGCACTGAAATCTGCCACCATTTCATCAATAAACTTGGCATCATTGCTATATTGTTCTCCTGTCTGAACAAGCATGTCATAATCCTTTACAACCCTGCTGTCCAAAAATTCCAAAACCTGTCCTGCACTTACCGAAAGGTTTTGAACCGATTCCAGAACCTGTTTTGTAACCGCTTGTATTTCATTGGCGGTCTGCTTGGAATGCTCGGCAAGTTTTGCTATTTCCTCAGCAACAACGGTAAAACCTCTTCCTGTTTCCCCTGCCTGTACTGCTTCAATTTTTGCATTTAATGCAAGTAAATTGGTCCGCGAAGCAATTTGTAAAATCATATCCGATAAAATACTTATCTTATCGACTGCTTTTGACTGCTCTATGGCTTCTCTTAATTTCAAATCAACATCTAAACGTATGTCATGAGCACTTTTTTGTGAATCAAGGGCAGTTGTTTTTAATCTGCTAGCTCTCTCGCTAACCATATTAACAGCTTCAGCACCTTCTTGTGCTTTGCCGGCAATTGAATCAATAGCAGCCTCAATTTCCCTGGACGTAGCATTCATTTCTTCTGCCATAGCCGACGTCTCTTCCATCTTTGAAGATAATTGCTGTATAATATTTGATATGATCTTTATGTCATTGGTAAGACCGGACATATTCTCATTTACAATTCGAACTGCCTCATTTACACTGTTGGCTTCAGATACAACATTACGAATAATCTCTGAAACATTGACATTGATTTTATTAAACCCTCGTGCCAACTCGCCGATTTCATCCTGCCTATTAGTATATTTATCTCCCATGGTCCTCGTAAAATCTCCGTTAGACATAATGCTGCACTGTTCCGTCAAATCTAAAATAGGCCTTGAAATACTGGTTCCGACAAAATATGCAACTGCAAAACCTAACATAAGAAAGGCAAAAGATATCAGTAAAAATGCCAGCTTCAACCTAGACAATCCAGATAATACTTCATCCTTATCAACCGCAACGGCTATTGACCAACCATAACCTTCAACAGGGGCAAATCCTGCAACTTTAGGAACACCCTTATATCCATATTCATGAAAACCGACTTCACCCCGTACCATTTTATCTTGGAATTCTACATATTGTTCAAACCCAAACGAACCGTCGTTACTGTCATTTTCCACAACGGTTGCCGTAGAATTTATATCCGCCTTGTTGTCCGCATTACTATTCTGAACATTTTGGGTATTTATCTTAATGGTAGCTGAAGAATTAACATCAGCCGAATGTTTATCAATAATTTGAAGCATTAACTCCTTATTGGCATGAGCAATGGTTCTGCCTTGCCCGTCAATAATAAAGGCTTCTCCCGTTTTTCCATATTGAATTTTTTTGGCAAATTCACTCAATTCTAAGCCGTCTCTGACAGCCATCAGAACACCGGCAACCTCATTATTCACTCGGATTGGAACAGCATATAACATAATTACACTTTTACCGTCACTACCAAACATGGGCTGTGAGACTACATTTTCACCTGACAAAGCTTTTTCAAAAAAAACATTTCCTTTCATATCCCCAATCTGAGCATTATCATAAAAAGCCTTGCCATTTTTATCAACCAAAATCATCTCTTTATGACCTGCTCTTTTTGTTTCATTCGATAAAACGGAAATAGCCGTAGAAAAATCACTGTTGGGATCCGCTATAACTGTCATCTCCTTTAGCGATGCAAGCAGACTTAAATTGTCAAACTGTTTCTGTATTCCATCCTTGATGGTAATAGACGCTTCTACGGCAAATTTCGGCATAGTGTCTTTCAAAATATTCATCAGTGCATTATAGGATGTAATATATGCTGCTATTCCCAGACCAACACAGACAACAACAACCAATAATCCTAATAATGCTATTATTTTTGTATTAATGCTTTTCATATTATCCCCCCGTAACCATATATAACCGCTAATCCGACTAATTCAAAATACTTGTCCCAAGTTTTTGTTAACACTACCTTCTTTTACTACAAAATATATTTTACTACAAAAATTTTTAAAATACAATTTAAATCTATCGGAATTGTAACTAAATTAAGAATGTTAAACTTTTGTCAAAACTTAGAACACCTTAACTGCTATAGCAAAATATAAACTTCAGAAATAAGCCTCCGTTTTGATAATTATTATTTCTGTTATATATACCCTATGATAAAGTCTCTTCATCATAAAATTATATTAATAATTATATAAAATTAATGTTGCAAATTTGTTGCAAGATGAATATTATTCCAAAAACTGAAGCTACAAGGCAAAGGGCCCGTAAACCTTTGCCGGGCCACATCATCACTTTTATAAGGAACATTTTATCGCTACCGATGTCTTATTACATGATTAAGGGCTTTGGGCGGACCTAATAACTCGGACATAATGATTCCGTTTAAAACACTTTCAGGATTAAACGATAAAATTTCACCATGTTCTGAAAATACCGTTTTGTCAGGCATGCTGTCTCTATGGTCATTGGACACAAAGCTATGGGTATCCTTTACATTTGTCGATTCCTCTTCGACCGGAGTCGGAATATTGTTTTCTTGTACATCTTTTAATATAAGATCTTGTACACCTTCCAGCGAAAAATCCGTAACTTCATAATGTTCCGGCTCTTTTTCATGATAACTAAATTCATGAGGCTCAACACTTTGATAATGTCTTCCGTAATTTGTAGTGAAAACTTGTTCAAATTCCTCACTACTTTGATTCAAAACCTTTTTAAAAACTTCTCCTGTATTTTTAAAAACTACTCCTATAAGAGAAAGAATAATAGCTGTAATAATTTCTTCCACAAAATCACAACCTTACAATTTTTTATCGTTAGAACCTAAGGTATCACTTTTTCCGCCCAGTTTGGCGATTGAATCCCGCATATCCGTATCAGCTTTTAGGTTCTGAAGAGCATAAAAATCCATAACTCCTATCTTACCCTGTCTTAATGCTTCTGCAAGAGCTTTTGGCACCTCTGCTTCAGCTTCTACAACCTTGGCTCTCATTTCCTGGACCGCTGCTTTCATTTCTTGTTCCTTTGCAATGGCCATGGCACGCCTTTCTTCCGCTTTTGCCTGAGCAATTCTCTTATCCGCTTCCGCTTGGTCGGTTTGAAGCTTAGCACCTATATTTCTTCCCACATCCACATCTGCTATGTCAATGGAAAGGATTTCAAAAGCAGTACCTGAATCTAAGCCTTTGTCTAAGACCGTTCTTGAAATCAAATCAGGATTTTCCAATACTTGCTTATGGGTTTCCGAAGACCCTACCGTTGTCACGATCCCTTCACCGACTCTTGCGATAATGGTATCCTCTCCGGCTCCGCCAATAAGACGGTCAATATTGGCCCTCACCGTTACTCTGGCCTTAACCTGCACTTCAATACCGTCCTTTGCTACCGCAGACACCGTAGGAGTTTCTATGACCTTGGGATTAACACTCATTTGTACCGCTTCCAATACATCTCTTCCTGCAAGGTCAATTGCGGCAGCACGCTCAAATATTAAAGGAATGTTGGCTCGCTGGGCTGCAATCAGGGCATTTACCACATTGTCTACATTACCTCCGGCCAAATAATGCGTTTCAAGCTTATCAACGGTCACATCCAAACCTGCTTTTTGCGATTTAATCATAGGATTGACAATTTTGGCAGGTACAACTCTCCTAAGCCGCATACCAATCAGATTAAAAATTCCTACGTTAACCCCTGCAGCCAGAGCAGAAATCCATAACCCAATCGGTATAAAAGAAAAAATTAACACCAACAAAATAATAGCTATTACAATAAAAAACAAGAAAATCATACTTAATGGTTCCATTCTTAATTTACCTCCTCATATTTTTCTTACTACCACTCGATTGCCTTCTACGGCAATGACTTTTACTTTGCTTCCTTTCTCAATAAATTCTCCTTCCGAAACTACATCAATTTTTCTTTCGCCTATAAGAACAGTGCCTGCCGGTCTTAATAATGTTATCGTTTCGCCTTCTTGGCCTATAAGATGATGTTTGTCATCAATATAAGAAACATATCCGCATTCACTTTTTTGTTCGTCTTTGAGAATAATATGACTGAACAATTGACTTCTTGGGGCATATTTCAGTAAAATGCCGATCACTACGACACTGATAACCAAAGCAACGAAAAATGAGAAAATGCCTTGGGACAGGTTCGACGAACCCAAAATGATACTCAGAATAACACATACGATACCTACTATACCGGGAATACCGAAACCGGGAACGGTTGCCTCAATAATCAACAGGATTAAACCGGTAGCAAACAGGATTAATATCCCCCCATGCGCATGACCTGCCAGCATTTTTCCGGCAAAAAACAGAGCAAAAGAAAGGATTCCAAGAGACCCAAGAATACCAAAACCCGCTGTAAACATTTCACCGACTATTCCTATAATACCAATGGCAATTAAAAAAACAGAAACATAAGGATTATTGACAAAACGGGAAATGTTTGTTTTGATATCATAATCCAACTCCACTACATCTGACGGCTTTATGTTAAGATAGGTAAACAATCCCGCCTTGCCGTCAACCAGTTCATCCACAATACCATGTTGTAACGCCTCGTCAGCAGTAAGATTTAAAAGCTTTCCTTTCTCTTTGATTCCTTCAATTTCAATGCTTGCATCTGCCATGCCGGCAACAATGTCAGGATTTCTGTTGTTTTCTTTTGCAACCGTTCGAAGTTTTCCTGTCCAAAATGAAATGTATTTTTCTTCATTTGGTCTGGTTTCAGCAGAACCGATATTGATGGATTGGTTGGCAACAACTTTATCACCGGATATAGCGATAATAACACCTGCAGATATGGCATTATCTTGAATATAACATATGGTAGGAACGGAAGTGCCTCTTATGATGTCACTGATGTTTATTGCAGAATCCACTAAACCGCCGTAAGTATCAATTTCGAAAATAATCTGGGTTGCATTATTGCTTTCTGCTTCTTTTACCGCATTGTGAAGATAATCAACCAGTCCCTGGTTGATTTCACCTTTTACAGGAATCAGGTAGGTTTTGCTTTCCTGTTCTGCATGAATGTTGCATACACCCAACAGAATAAGCAGGAAATAGGCTATGAATTTTTTTATGATGATCTTCACCTCCCCTTTTTTATAATGCAGAATTGTAATTCTATAACACTCTATTCATAATATAACATCCTAATGTAGGGACACCATATATGGTGTCCGAAATCAGTACATTTACAGGCGGACGCCATGTATGGCGCCCCTACAAATACAACATTCGCTTTCCCATCAGAACGACCTATATCCATTCCTTGCACATATAACTGTATGAACAAGCTGCGTTGGCAAATTGACCTACATGCTTTTTACATCATCTTTTCATAAAACGTCTTATACGCCTTATACGCCATATATACGTCTAATTTTGCAGCAATTTCAAAGGGTGCATGCATGGAAAGCAACGGAACGCCGCAATCCACCACATCCATTCCAAGGTTGGCTACAAACTGGGCAATGGTCCCCCCGCCGCCTTGATCCACCTTTCCTAGTTCACCGGTCTGCCACACAATACCATTTGAGTTAAAAAGCCTTCGTACTGCACCTACAAATTCAGCATTGGCATCACTGGCACCGGATTTGCCTCTCGAACCGGTATATTTGGTAATGACAACCCCTTTATTAAAATAAGGTGCATTCCTTTTTTCCTGAACCCCTTCATAATTCGGGTCAACAGCGGCACTTACATCTGCTGAAAGGGATTTTGCGCTAAAAATACTTCTTCTCAAAATAATGTCGGAATATTGAGGAAGAGTTAATTGGCACAATTCTGCCAAAATATTTTCAAAAAACCTTGACTGCGCTCCTGTATTCCCCATGCTGCCGATTTCTTCTTTGTCGGTTAAAAGACATATGGCTGTTTTTTCAGGATGTTCAATATCCAATAAAGCTTTCAGTGCCGTATAACCGCACACTCTATCGTCCTGCCCGTAAGCGCCTATCATACTTCTGTCAAGACCGATGTCTCTTGCTTTAAATGCAGGTACCATTTCCAATTCCGCACTAATAAAGTCCTCTTCTTTTATATCGTACTTTTGATGAAAAATATTTAGAATATTCAGTTTTACCTTTTCTTTTATCTTATCGTCTTTATAGGGCATACTTCCCAGCAAAATATTTAACCCTTCCCCTGTAATGGCTTCACTCATCTTTTTTTGCATTTGTTCCTGCGCAAGATGAGGAAGTAAGTCCGTAATACAAAATACGGGATCATCCTCTTCTTCCCCTATTACAACCCGAACCGTTGTTCCGTCATTTTTAATAATTACACCATGAAGTGCCAGTGGTATGGAAGTCCATTGATATTTTTTGATTCCCCCATAGTAATGAGTTTTTAACAAAACCAATCCTGTATCCTCATATACGGGGTTTTGTTTTAAATCAAGCCTTGGTGCATCCATATGTGCACCCACCATGTTAAATCCTTCTTCCATGCTTCTTCTGCCAATAACGGCAAGAATAACGGATTTGCCTCTGTTGTTGGCATATACTTTATCTCCTACGGACAGTTTTTGATTGTTTTTGATGACTTCTTCCAGAGGCTTAAAACCGTTTTGTTCGGCAAGTCTAACGATTTCAGCCACCGATTCTCTTTCGGTTTTTGCAATATCCAAAAAATGCTTATATTCTTCGCAAAAATCAAAAATTTTCTTCCCTTCCTGCTCTGAAACGGTTTCCCAGCCGTTTTTTATTTCATATTTTAATTCCTCAAAAAGTTTTTGTCCTGCTGTTTTTTCTTTTTCACTCATTTTACCTGTCCTCCTGTTGTTTTATTTTGATATAATTTTTTATATACATGGTATTCTCTTATCACTTTCTTAACATAATTCTCCGTTTCCTTGAAAGGTATCTTGTCTAATGTTTTTCCTGACGAACTTAAATTTTTGTCCTGAAGCCACTTGTTGACATTGCCGCTGCCACCGTTATAGGCAGCAAGGACCAATGTAAGGTCGTTATCAAATTCTTGCATCAAACGGTTGATGTACCAGCATCCAATTTTAATATTTGTTTCCGGATCATATACTTTATCCGAAGTATAATCCGACAAATTCAATGCTTGCGCTCCCCATTGTGCCGTCTGACCGGTCAACTGCATGAGTCCTTTTGCCCCTTTATGAGAAACGGCATTTTTGTCAAAATTGCTTTCCACCTTAATAATAGCCATCACAAGATAAAAATCAATATTATATTCCATGGAATACTTTTCAACGATATCCTTATATTTTAACGGATACATATTTTTCAATAGAAACGGCGGAAGCATGATAAGAGTTGCAACAATCAGCACGGTTATTATTATAACGATAAAAACCCGGTATCTTCGTAAATTCACAATAACAAACACATCATCACCTATTCTGTAAAATTATTCTCCAAAAGTTGTTGAATGAATTTTTCAATTTCCGTCAAATTCCCGTTATTATTTATAATAACATCAGCATATGTTATTAATTCAGCATCCGACATCTGCGAATTAATCCGGCTTATAGCACTGTTTTCTTCCAATCGGTCACGTTCCATAATACGTTTAAGCCTTATCTCTTTATCTGCCGTTACTACCCATATTTCATCGCATAATAAGGAAAGCCCGCTGTCTATAAGAACTGCTGCGTCAATTATTATACTATTATATTCACCGTTGTTTTTTATTATTTCAATTTCTTTTTTTATCTCGTTGATAATATGTGGATGGGTAATTCTATTTAACTCTTTCAATTTCTCCTTATCATTGAAAACAATATCTCCCAGTTTTCTTCGATTCAATTGACCGGACTCAAGCAAAATGTCCTGCCCAAAAAACTTCACAATTTCTCTTAATGCTTCCTGTCCGGGCTCAACGATTTTTCTTGCAATAATATCGGCATCAATAACGGCTGCTCCATATTTCTTGACCATGGCTGCAACAGTACTTTTGCCGCTTCCTGTTCCACCGGTCAATCCAATAATTTTCACTTTTTTATTTTGCATCATACCAAGTCTCTCCTATATTCATGTCCACACTTAAAGGTACTTTTAACGGAACAGCATTTTCCATTTGTTCTCTTACGATTTTTTTCACCTCTTCAATTTCACTTTTGTGAGTTTCCACAATTAATTCATCATGTACCTGAAGGATTAACCGTGACTTTAAATTTTTCTTTTTAAGTTCTCTGTGAACATTGACCATGGCAATTTTTATAATGTCCGCTGCACTGCCCTGTATAGGAGTATTCAAAGCAACCCGCTCACCAAAAGAACGAGTAACATAATTTTTCGATTGCAGTTCCGGCAAATATCGTCTTCTATTGAGTAAAGTGGTAACGTAACCTTGCTCTTTTGCAATCTGCACAATGGTAGACATATATTCTTTTACTTTGGGATATCTCTCCAAATAACTATCAATATATTTCTTGGCTTCTTTCCTTGTGATTCCCAAATCCTGAGCCAAACTAAAATCTCCCATACCATATACGATCCCAAAATTTACTGCTTTGGCCCTGCTTCTTAAAAGGGGCGTTACCTCTTCCACAGGTACATCAAATACCTGAGAAGCAGTTTTTGTATGAACATCCATATTATTTTTAAAAGCATCAATTAAATTGAGATCTTCCGAAATATGAGCCAATACCCGTAATTCAATCTGCGAATAGTCCGCATCCAGTAAAACATATTCCGGATCAGATGCAATAAACATTTTACGTACTTCCCGACCAAGCTCAAGTTTAATCGGTATATTTTGAAGATTTGGCTCGGTACTGCTGATCCTTCCTGTTACAGTAACGGTTTGATTAAAACTGGAATGAATCTTTCCTGTATAAGGATTAATGACATTTAACAAACCGTCCGCATACGTTGATTTTAGTTTAACAAGTTGCCGGTATTCGATAAGCAATTCAATGATTTCATGTCTCCCTTTGAGTTTTTCCAGGACTTCAATATCGGTTGAATAACCTGTTTTTGTCTTTTTTACCACCGGCAAATTTAATTTTTCAAAAAGCACGGTACCTAGCTGCTTGGTGGAATTAATATTGAACTCTTCCCCTGCCACATTATATATTTTTTGAACAAGTTCATGAATTTTAACATCAAGTGTCTTTGAAAATTCCGTCAATTTCTTTTTATCCACCTTAAATCCGAAAATTTGCATATCAGCAAGCACTCTTACAAGCGGAAGTTCAACATCATAAAAAAGCTTATGTTGATTATATTCATCAATCTTCTTATGAATGACCTCTTTTAATTTCGACAGAACCAATACTTGCTTGCACGCAAAATCCACCGCTTTGGTACTGTCAATATGTTTAATGGAATTTTTTGATTTCCCTTTCCCTAATACAGATTCCTCCGATGGGATAGTTATTCCCAATAATTCCAACGCAATTTCATCAATATGATAAGTATTTCTTGCAGGATTTAAAATATATGCCCCTATCATTGTATCAAAAAATTCGCCTTTATATTCAATATCATAATGATGTAACAAAACAATATCATCTTTTATATTATGGCCAATTTTTTTTATATCTTCCGCTTCAAAGAGCGATTTTATGGAATGGATAACCGCTTCTTCCGGTAAAGCAATGTTGATGTCAATATAAGCTGCTGTTTTCTCATTTAAAGCAACCGAAACAGCAACAATTTCTTCCGCTTCAGAATATAAAATATATCTTAATTCCCTTTCCTTTTTCACTTTGTTCAATACATTTTCCATTTCTTCCTTGGACGTAATATGCAAAAACTGCCCTGCTTCTTCTACAACCTCCGGCGGTTCCACATCTAATTGAAGCTTGTTGATAAGAGATCTAAATTCCAGCTTTTGAAATAAATCTAATAATTCCTTTTTGTTATATTCGCTTCTCAGGCATGACTGAATATTAAAATCCATCGGAATATTACGGTCAATAGTGGCCAACCGCTTACTGAGAAAAGCCATTTCTTTATTTTGTATCAGACTTTCTTTAACACTTGCCCTTACATTTACGGTATCAATATTCTCATAAAGTTTTTCAATACTTTTATATTGCTGAATTAAAGAAAAAGCTGTTTTTTCACCCACTCCAGGCACACCGGGAATATTATCGGATGCATCACCCATAAGACCTTTGACATCAATAAATTCCTGTGGCGAAATACCATATTTTTCAAATACCGCAGCCGAATCGTATTCTTCGGTACGTGTAGCACCTTTACCGGTTATAGGTAATTTGATTCGCGTACTTTTTGAAGCCAGTTGCAATGAATCCCTATCCCCTGTTACTACAATACACTCTACGGATTGTTCCTCACATATTCTTGACACCGTACCGATAATATCATCCGCTTCATACCCTTCTAATTCTAATATGGGAATATTCATGGCTTGCAATACTTGTTTAAGAATAGGCAACTGCATGGCTAATTCTTCAGGCATGGCTTTACGCTGTGCCTTATACTGTTCAAATTCCTTATGTCTGAACGTGGGCACTTTCATGTCAAAAGCAATGCATAAATAAGCAGGCTCTTCTTCCTCCAAATATTTGAACAATATATTTAAAAAACCGTATATTGCGTTGGTAAAAACTCCTTCAGAATTGGATAATAATCGAATTCCATAAAACGCCCTGTTAATAATACTGTTCCCGTCAATGATCATCAGCCGATTTTCATTCATGTCTTTCCTCTCCTTTTAGTGATGCATTACCCGTCTCATCTAAAATAACGGTGATAAAGTCCCCTTCTTTGTATCGCTCCTTCTTTAAATTTTTTAACGAAACAGAAATTTCAAACAATCCGTCTTGTACGACAATATATGCCAAGTCGTTTTCTATTCGATCAACAACACCCACAAAACTCATTTGGCGACCTCCAAAAACAATATGTTTTTATCGATATCTTTTTTATAACGAATAGGAAAGTTCTATCTTTATTAATTTTTTAATTTTAAAAGAACTTTCCGTCAATGAGTTTCAAAAAAGGCTTCATTTAATGCTTCGTTCAGAAGCCTTTTTTATAATTATAACCTATATCAATATGATTTGTACAATATTTTTCTTATATATTAAATATGTATTAAATATGCCCATGTAAAAAGGCCAGTTTTTCCCAACATATCAATCATATGCTGAGAATCACTGACCTTTTTCTCATTATTTTTTCATCTGGATTCAACGATAAACTTAATTGCCGTTCTATTCTCTCCGTCAATATCTATTTCTGTAAATGCCGGTATCGCAACTAAATCAATACCGTTAGGAGCAACGAAACCGCGAGTGATAGCGATTGCCTTAACAGCTTGATTAATTGCACCTGCACCAACGGCCTGTATTTCTGCACTGTTATTATCACGAAGAACTGCGGCCAGTGCACCGGCAACTGCCTTTGGTTGAGACTTGCCAGATACTTTAAGAACTTCCATTTTTTGACCCCCTCTTACATTTGATTATATGAAATCCGGCTATTTATATATTCTATATTTTCAATAAAATTCCTTCTTTTTTGCATATATTTACAAAATTTTTTGAAATTTTTATTTTTAGAATTATTTATTTAAGGATTCTAATGCAGATTTTGCAGCATTTTGCTCTGCCTCTTTTTTGCTTCTTCCGTTTCCGGTACCGATAGAATTTCCATGATATACTGCTCTGACAAAAAAACGCTTATCATGGTCAGGTCCTTTTTCCTCTATAACCTCATATTCTACTTTTTCATCGCTGTTTTTCTGAACGTATTCCTGAAGTTCTGTTTTATAATCTTTAAAACCAGTCCCATTGACGGCGGATTTTATGGTATCTTCCAATTGCTCCAAGGCCCATTTCCTAGCCGCTTCCATTTGTCCGTCCAAATAAATTGCCGCCAAAATGGCTTCAAAAGCATCTGACAGGATAGATATCCGTTCCCGTCCTCCCGTCAGTTCCTCACCTTTGCCTAACAGCATATATTTTCCTACACCAAGTTTTTTCGTACACTGTGCAAGAGACAGCTCGCAAACAACACTGGCCCTTATTCTTGTAAGTTCACCTTCCGGTAAATCAGGATAATTTTTAAAAATATAGTCACTAACAATGATACTAAGTACCGCATCCCCCAAAAATTCCAATCGTTCATTGCTTGGATAATTCGCATCTTTATTTTCGTTTGCATAGGAGCTATGCGTAAAAGCGTTAATAAGCAACTTGACATCGGAAAATTTATAATTGATGGTTTCCTGAAAAACCTCCATATTTTTTAATATTTCTTCACTGATTTTCATAAAAACATCCTCCGTAATTGCTTCAGCAACCATTGGCCAACAGTTAAAAACTAACTACTCGCCAATAACTGCTGAAGGATGTTGTTGATTTTTTGTCTTTGCCGTGACTCTGCGGGCGACCACAGGTCGCCCCTACAACAATAACGATTTATTCATATATGAACATGTATCCATATATAGTTTGTTAAGCTGACAATATTGGAGCACAGGTCGTCCCACAGACTCATCGGCTTGCCAAATATCCATTTAGGCCGCATCAACGCAACGTCCATGTTGCGGGTGATGCTAAAAATACCGTCCGTGGTATTTTTGCCTAAATGTCTAATTGTCTTCGCCGTGACTCTGTAGCACTCACAATAACGATTTATCTATATATGAATCTGTACCCATTATATGATATCTTAAATCGACAACATTTGACTAAAGGTCTCCCCTACTATAGAAATGGAATCCATATATGAACAAATCATTATTACTCATACTTTTTTAATACAATGGTTGCATTATGCCCGCCAAATCCAAAGGAATTGGACATTGCATATCGAATATCCCGTGCTCGCCCTTGGTTAAATACATAATCAAGGTCACAATCGGGATCCGGATTCTTAAAATTCACGGTAGGCGGTATATATCCTTCTTGTAATGCAAGTGCACATATAACCGCTTCTATCCCGCCGGCTGCACCTAAAAGATGCCCCGTCATTGATTTTGTTGAGCTTACGGCCAGTTTATATGCATGCTCGCCAAAGACCGTCTTGATAGCTATTGTTTCAAATTTATCATTATACGGGGTAGACGTACCATGAGCATTAATATAATCAATATCTTCCGGTCTTATTCCTGCATCTTCGATTGCAAGCTGCATTGCCTTTGCTGCACCTTCACCGTCAGGAGCAGGCGCGGTAATATGATAAGCATCATCCGTAGAACCATATCCTACTATCTCAGCTATAATGTCAACTCCCCTGCTTTTGGCATGCTCAAGCTCCTCCAAAACTAATATTCCTGCTCCTTCCCCCATGATAAATCCGTCCCGTTCCGCATCAAAAGGACTACATGCACATTTGGGATTCTCATTCCTTGTGGACATTGCCTTCATGGAACAAAAACCGGCAAAAGAAATCGGTGTAATCGGTGCCTCTGCCCCACCGGTTATTACAACATCCATTTTACCGCTACGAATTAAAGAAAATGCATCTCCCACAGCATTTGTTCCGGAAGCGCAAGCTGAAACAATGGTTTCATTAATACCTTTTGCACCGAAAATAATGGCAATTTGACCGGCTGCCATATTGGAAATCATCATTGGAATAAGAAATGGGCTCACCCTTTCCGGTCCTTTGTTAAGCAAATTCGTATGTTGTTCTTCAAATGTTTCAATTCCACCGATTCCTGAACCAAGAATCACGCCGAATCTTTCTTGATTTATGTTGCCCGTGTCCAGTTTTGCATCTTCAACAGCCATTTTGGCTGCTGCTACTGCATAATGAGTAAACCGATCCATTCTTTTTGCTTCTTTTTTATCAATGTATTGAGTAACATCAAAATCTTTTACTTCCGCTGCCATTCTACAGGTAAAATTGCTTGCGTCAAATCTGGTAACGTAATCAATTCCACATACGCCTTCCTTAATGGATTTCCAAAACTCATCCTTACTATTACCAATTGGCGTTACAGCACCAACGCCTGTAACAACTACTCTTCTATTCATTTTATGAACCCCCATCTTTTCATAATCACGATTGGTTAAAAATATCGCCGTAGGCAAATAAGGCAACTCAATAAAATTTCTATATAAAAGCAAACAGAAGTTTGCTGAATATAGCCATAATAGTTTTTTAAAAAAGCCCCGCGAAAAATGGGGGCCTTTTTTAATAAACAGAAAAGCCCTACCTGTAGGTCGAGTATGTAGGAACTTTCCTTTTATGAGTATAATAAAGGTTTCATAAATACAACAGCATATTGTTTTTAAAAAACCTCTTTACTCATAACAATAAATATAAGAGGCGTTATGAAAAATTTTCATAAAAAGCATGACAAAAAGCTTTTTACTCAAATTTCCCTATCAAGTGTGAGCTTTAATATACTCTACCGCATCTCCTACGGTAACGATCTTTTCCGCTTCTTCATCAGGAATTTCAAGATCAAACTCTTCCTCAAGTGCCATAATAAGTTCAACAATATCAAGAGAATCTGCATTTAAATCATCAATGAAAGAAGATTCCATGGTAACTTCATCTTCTTCAACGCCCAATTGATCAACAATGATTTCTTTTACTTTTTCGAATACCATCTTCTTCACCTCCTTCCGAAACGCAACTTATGAACGTTAACTATTTAACTTTCACAATATGATAATATTACATAACAAGGCCTCCGTCAATATGTAAAACTTGACCTGTTATATATTTCGCATCATCAGATACCAAAAATGCAACAACATTTGCTACATCATCCACTGTTCCGAACCTTTTCAGCGGAATATTCTTTAAATATTCTTCCTTTACACTCTCCGGCAACCGTTCCGTCATTTCAGACTGAATAAATCCAGGTGCAACGGCATTACAATTAATGCCTCTTGAGGCAAATTCCCTGGCCACGGATTTTGTTAAACCAATAAGCCCCGCCTTCGATGCAGAATAATTTGCCTGGCCAACGTTACCCATCACACCGACAACGGAAGCGATATTGACAATCTTGCCGGAACGTTGTTTAAGCATAATTCTTGTTACTGCTTTAATACAATTAAATGCACCTTTTAAATTAATATCCAGCACATCATCCCAATCCTTCTCGGACATCCTCATAATAAGATTGTCTCTTGTAATACCGGCATTATTCACTAATATATCCACCGTTCCAAATTGATTCACTGCTTCCTTTACTACATTTTCTACATCATCCGCATTTCTCACATCACCTTTGCAAACAATTGCACGGCCACCGCTTGAAATAATTTCTTCGGCAGTTTTATCCGCATCCGTAGAAGTCGGTATGTCATTAATAACAATATTGGCACCACACTGTGCAAGCTTCAATGCAATTGCTTTGCCTATTCCTCGTCCTGCACCGGTAATAATTGCCGTTTTCCCATTTAACTGCATCTTCATACCCCCATTTCAGCCAATGTGTTATTAAGCGATTCCATATCTTCTACATTTAAAACTTTAACATCCTTATTGATTTTCTTTATAAAACCGCTTAACGCTTTTCCGGGACCTATTTCAATAAACGTATCCACGCCATCGCTAATCATCCTTCTTACAGAATCTTCCCATTTAACCGGACTACTGACTTGTTGGACAAGCAATTCTTTGATTTTTTCCTTACTTGCTATGTAGTCAGCGGTTACATTGGATATAACAGGAATCTGCATTTCATTGATTTCAACGTTCTCCAATTCTTTTGCCAATTTATCCCCTGCAGGTTTTAACATAACACAATGAAACGGTGCACTTACCGGCAGCATGACCGTTCTTTTTGCCCCTTTGGCTTTGGCTGCTTCGCATGCTTTTTCAACCGCCTTTACCTCACCGGCTATGACAATCTGTCCCGGACAGTTAAAATTTGCAGGCTCTACAATTCCTACATCACTTACTTCCTTACAACTCTCAATCACTTGTTCAGAATCTAAGCCAATAATTGCTGCCATTGCTCCCACTCCAATGGGGACGGCCTCCTGCATATATTTTCCTCTTTTTCTTACAAGCCTGACAGCTTGCTCGAAACTAATGGAACCTGAAGCAACATGGGCTGTATACTCACCGAGACTTAATCCTGCAACAACATCCGCCTTTATGCCTTTTTGCTTCAATACTTCAAGACATGCAACGCTCATCGTCAATATGGCAGGTTGTGTATTTTCGGTAATTTTTAACGTTTCCTCATCTCCGTCAAAAATCATTGTTTTCATGTCCATTTCTAACGCCTGACTTGCTTTTTCAAAAACTTCATTGGCTACGGCATATTGTTCTGCAATGTCTTTTCCCATACCAACCTTTTGAGCGCCTTGTCCTGCAAAAACAAAAGCCACTTTACTCATTATATATTCCCCCTACAGTTTATTTTTTATCCCTTTTATTACAGTCTCCATATTATCAACAATATCTCTGATAATATCCTTGCATGACTTTATATCATTAATAAGACCTGCCACTTGCCCTGCCATAACCGAGCCATTGACAACGTCACCTTCATATACGGCAGCCTGTAATCTGCCTCTTCCTAATTCTTCCAGCTGTTCAATGCCTGCACCGCTTGCTTCAAGCCTATCAAATTCTCTTGTAAGCTTATTTCTTAGTGAACGAACAGGGTGCCCCGTTGTCCTCCCGCTAACTACTGCATCTCTGTCCTTCGCTTTAATAACCGCATTTTTGTAGTTTTCATGAACGGTACATTCGGTTGAGCATAAAAAGCGCGTTCCCATTTGCACTCCTTCCGCTCCCAATGCAAGCACTGCTACCACAGCTCTACTGTCCGCTATGCCACCGGCTGCAATAACCGGAATATTCACGGCATCCACAACCTGCGGCACTAATACCATCGTCGTCAATTCTCCAATATGGCCGCCGGCTTCGGTTCCTTCCGCAATAACCGCATCTGCACCCTCCTTTTCCATTCGTTTTGCCAATGACACGCTTGGTATTACAGGAATAATCTTCGTATTGACGGCTTTCAACTTTTCCATGTATTTCCCCGGATTGCCGGCTCCGGTTGTAATAACAGGTACTCTTTCTTCATAAACCGCTTCCATCACCTCATCCACAAACGGGGAAAGAAGCATTACGTTCACTCCAAAAGGTTTATCCGTCAAGGTTCTTACCTTTTTAATTTGCTCCCTCACCCAGTCAACCGGTGCATTTCCCGCTGCAATAATACCAAGACCGCCTGCATTGGATACAGCAGCGGCCAACTCTGCCGTTGCAACCCATGCCATACCGCCTTGTATAATGGGATATTCAATTCCAAGTATATCGCACACTCTGGTATGCATTGTTATTTCACTCTCCTCAAAATCATTATAAACTATGCTAATTGAACTAAAATTTTTGCGTGAATCTACAAACGAACACTGTTCGTCCCTACATTTGAATACTGCTGTAATAATATCAAATATGACCGTCTAAATTTTGCATTCTGCATTCTCCATTCTATTTTCCACTTTCCGCCTTCCACTTTCTGCTTTCCGCTTTTCCACCTTTTAAATCCACCTCACCACCGCTGAAGCCCAGGTTAAACCGCCTCCAAAGCCTACCAGTACAACAACATCATTACTTCTTATCAATCCTTCTTTAACTGCTTCATACAACGCGATAGGAATAGAGGCAGCAGAAGTGTTGCCATACCGTTCCAAATTGATAAATAATTTATCCTTCCTTATGTTTAACCTCTTTGCTGCACTGTCAACAATTCTTAAATTTGCTTGATGAGGGATAATGACATCCACATCATCAATTGATAATCCTGCCTTTTCCAAAACTTTTAAGGTTGCTTCAGGCATTATTTTTACGGCAAATTTAAATACTTCCGGCCCATCCATACAGATTACCCTTGGGTTAGCACTTGGATGATTGTTTAATTTTTCGGAATCTATATGAAGATTAGGTATAGTAAGATGTTTCCCCATGGAACCGTCGGCACCTATGTGGGTACTTAAAATTCCTTTATTATCCTCCACTGCTTGTAGTACTGCCGCACCGGCACCATCCCCAAAAAGAACACAAGTAGTTCTGTCGGTCCAGTCGGTAATTTTTGAAAGGGTTTCTGCGCCTATAACCAATGCATTGTTATAACAGCCTGTTGTAATGAATTGATTAGCAACAGTCAACGCATACACAAACCCTGAACAAGCGGCATTAATGTCAAAAGCTGCGGCATTCACAGCACCGATTTTATCTTGTACAATACATGCCGTTGAAGGACTGTGCATATCCGGCGTAATAGTGGCAACAATAATTAATTCCACCTCTTGCGGATGAAGATTGGCATCTTTTAATGCATTCCATGCAGCCTTAACGGCTAAATCAGAAGTATATTCATGATCTGACGCCACTCTTCTTTGAGCTATACCGGTTCTGGTTTTTATCCATTCATCAGAAGTATCCACCATCTTCTCAAGCTCATCATTCGTTAATATTTTCTCCGGAACATAAATTCCAATGCCTACAATGCCTGCATTAGCCTTCACCTGATTCAATACCGCCATCCTCCGTTCTGCTGATATATTCTTTTATATCATTAATAACCCCTGTTTCAATAAATTTTTGGGTTTGACGGATGGTCGTATAAAAAGCTCTCGCATTTGAACTGCCATGTGCCTTAATAACCACACCGTCAATTCCCAGTAAAGGTGCTCCTCCATATTCTTTATAATCCATTTTGTTTTTAAAATTCCTTAATCCTTTCTTTACAAGAAATGCAGCAAGATATGTCATTGGATTTTGAGTAAATATATTTTTAATATTGGAATAAACCGCCAAACCCATTCCTTCCATCAGTTTTAGAATGACATTTCCCACAAAACCGTCACAAACAATAACGTCAATATTTCCTACAGGGATTTCTCTTGCTTCAATATTCCCCACAAATTCTATTGGTGCCTTTTCCAGCAAAGCATAAGAATTTTTTGTCAAATCGGTTCCTTTCCCTTCTTCCGTACCGATGTTGACTAAACCTACTTTAGGATTTTCAATGCCAATAACTTTTTTCATATAGGCTGAACCCATAATGGCAAATTGTAAAAAATTTTCCGGCTTACAATTGGTATTTGCACCGGCATCCACCAACACTGCACAACCTTTATCCGTTGGAAGAACCGGAGTTAAGGCAGGACGATCGACTCCTTTAATTCTTCCTATCAAAAATAACGCTCCTGCCACAAGTGCTCCGGTATTTCCTGCCGATATAAAAGCATCCCCTTCCTTGGCTTTTAACATTTTTAAACCTACCACCATAGATGAATTCTTTTTGGTCTTTATAGCTTTCGTAGGCACATCTTCATTCTCTATTACTTCATCCGCGTGCTGAATATGAATTTTATCTGTCGGATAGTTCCCCTCATATTTTTCAAGCTCTTGTTTTATTTTCTCTTCTATGCCTACAAAAACAATATCCATACCAAAATCCTTTACCGCTTGTATACCGCCTTTAATAACTTCGAACGGTGCATGATCTCCGCCCATTGCATCAACTATAATTCTCATTGTCCTACCTCCATATTATTTTCCCCTAAGGATACAAGTATAAATTTGCCTCGGAATACTTCAATGTTATTTTCTTTAATAATTACCCAAACAATAAATTTATTGCCTCGTCTTCTTATTACTTCCGCTTTTGCAATTAACTTTGCCCCTGCATAGACAGGACTTTTATACTTTATATTTGCCACACCTATGAGAGCTACCTGGGCATCAATGACGGCAATTGCCAATGTTTCTGCAAAAGAATAGATAAAATGTCCTTTTACAACTTTTGTTTTTGCAAACACCATATGATCTTGAGTTTCTAAAATAGAAATTCCGCTTTTCCCAGGATTTAAATCCACCAATTCACCTATCATTTCATTAACTTCTATGGATCGCAACTTGTCATAATTAATAGCGGCAACACTTTTTATTCTTTCCCTCAATTCAGGTATACCTAATTCAAGTCTATCCAGTCTTATGGTGGGTACGCTCACATGAAACAATTCTGCCAACTCTTCATCCGTTAAAAACGGTTCTTTATTAATACGCTCTTTTAATGCCATTTGTCTTTCCTTTTTGGACGATATCCTGCCCATATCCAACACCTCAAAAAATCAGTGTATAATATCACATATATTAGGGAATACTAATTATTATTAACTTATATCACCTGGTCATATATTAACTACGGTAAGTATACTATATTTGTAAAAAAATATCAATAGTATTTTGTAAATTTTTATTTTAAATTTGAAATTATACAAAAAAGGTGGTTTAAAAACCACCTTTTTGCATGTAACATTATTACGGATAAACATCCCCAATGCCGTCAAGCTTGAGTTATCAATATTTCTCTAAAATTAACGTATTAATTATATTAATATCAGATAAAATGCTAAAAATAAGTGTCGTATCCATTATATAAAACTTTAAATTGACAACATTGAAACATAGTTTAACCCTACATTCGAAATCGGTACCCTGCACCCCAGACCGTTTCAATATATTGATATTTTTCGGAATCCTGTTCTATTTTTTCCCGAATTCGAGCAATATGAACGGTTACCGTCGTTGCATCGGATAATGCATCATATCCCCAAACTTTTTCAAAAAGCGTTTCTTTACTAAAAACTCTATTGGGATGTTCTGCTAAAAACAAAAGCAAATCAAACTCTTTTTGCGGCAGGAAAACTTCTTTCCCGGATACAAACACCCTACGATCCTGTTTATCAATGGACAGCGCTCCCACGGTTATGGAATCGTTTTTCGGTTTTGCATTGAATTTTTCATACTTTTTTATATGATTATTTACTCTTGCAACCAACTCACCCATGCTAAAAGGTTTGGTAATATAATCATCCGCACCTAAATTTAATCCTTTAATCTTATACGTCTCCTCCGATCTGGCAGAAACAATCAGAACCGGTATTTGCTTTGTATCGACTATTTCTTTTAATATTTCAAAGCCGTCTTTTTCAGGAAGCATCAAATCTAAAATAACAAGGTCAAAATCCTGATTTTGGAGAAGAGAAAATCCTGTCTGCCCGTCAAAAGCGCATACAACTTCATAACCGCTCATTTCCAAGAAATCTTTTTGAAGTTCCGATATGCTTTTATCATCTTCAATAATTAGTACTCTTTTCATTTTACCACTTCCATTACAAAACTTTTTTTAAGGAAATCATAATAGAAGTCCCTTCGCCGGGCTTGCTGACCGCCCATATGCGTCCTCCTAAACCTTCTACGATTTGTTTTGCAATAGCCAAGCCCAGGCCGCTGGAACCTTCCGCTTTTCTTGCCGAATCCGCTCGATAAAACCTTTCAAATATATGTGGCAAATCCTCACTCTTAATTCCTTTACCGTTATCCTTAAATTCTAATATAATGGAAGAATGGGTTTCCCGAAGCTTTATGATCAGTTTACCGTCTCCAACGGCAATATTTTTCTTTGCATTATCAACAATATTCTGTATCACACGTTGAAACCTTTCACTGTCAATCAAAACAAATTGTTTATCCGTAAGTTGGTTTTCTACATGAATTTGCTTACCTTCCCGTTTAAATTGCAGGTAATTATCTTCTACACAGGATTCCATATATTTTATAATATCAATTTTTTCCACCTCAAACGGAATTTGATTTAAGTCCAGTTTGGAATAGAGTAATAAATCTTCTATAATTTTATTGATAACCTTTGTTTTTTCAATCGCTTTTTTCAGGTATTCTTGTTTTTTTCCCTCCGTATCGGCAATCCCTTCTAATATTCCTTCAATATATCCTCTGATGGCCGTTACAGGCGTTTTAAGATCATGGGATATGCTGGATATTAAAAATTTCCTGTCTTCATTAATTTTTTGCTGATAATATAGAGAATCATTTAACTTGATACGCAATTGCTCAATGGCATTGCTAAGTTCTCTCACTTCATCATAACCCTCATCAAGAATTGCCGTTTTCAGTTCGCCCATTCTCAGTTTTTCCGTTTCTTTTGTTAAATTAATAATGGGATTGATAATATTTTTCATGTTTTGCTTTTGTACCATTGTATTGGTAATAATAAAAGTGATGAGAAACACTAACATCACAAATCCTATAAACGATATACTATAATTTTGGGATTGAATAACGGGCAGTAATTTAACAACCCTATATTGATGATTGTCTTTCGTTATAAAACTTTCTTCTTCTAATCGGTATTTCGTATTTTTATAGAAAAATTCATTTTTTTTAATACTGAGATTCACTAACATTTCTTTGACTTGTACATCGCTAAAATTTCTGCTTTGATAGATAACCTCATCATTTTTCATCACAATAATATAAGTATCAGGTATTCCGGATAAGATTGAATGATTTCCTAACATATTATAAAAGCAAATATATGCATAACCAATACAAGCGGTAATAATAACGGTGATGAGTAAAACCAATATATTTTGTGTCAAAAAACGATATTTTAACCTCATAATATCATCCTATATGTCTTTTTTGTCAAATAAATAATATCCTAAGCTAAATAACATGATGCTGTAGCCACACAAAATTAAAAAGGACCTTGTTATCTTATAAACGTTTATATAGCTACCTAAAAACAGCTTATACCAATCAAAGGTTGATGTAAATAGAAAGCTTTTATAATATGGAAAAAGAATCCCCAGTCCATGAAATAATAAAAATACAAGAACGGAAATCATAAAAGCACTTGTTGTTCCTTTCGTAATATGGCAAATTAGGATAACCACCAAAGAAAATACGAAAAGAGGTATGAATTCCAGAATATACGATAATAAAATCTTCAATATACTAAACGAAGTACCGTTTATCAAAAACGAGGAAATAACAGACAAAATCATGATAAAAAGCAGGTCAGCCATAATAAAGCTGGCTACCGCCAGAATCTTCGCCAAAAATACTTTCACTCGTGATACAGGTCTGGTAAGAGTTAATTTTATAGTTTGCTCAGTAAATTCTCCGCTAAACATGTCAATACATACAAATGCGGTAAACAAAGGGATAAGGGTATAACTTAAAACCGAAAGAACCAAAATGGAAAATTCCGAACTGCCGGTTACTCTTATGCCGGCCAAATGATTCAAGCTGTATACGATAATTGCTGCAGCGACCACAGCAATAAAAGAAAAAATGGACGCTACCATGAGTTTTTTCTTTTTTGATATTTTATATATCTCATTGATGTATGCCGCCTTAAGCTCCCACATTAACATCTACCTCACTCAAATAATAATTTTCCAATGAAGAATAGCTTTTTAATATGTTGTCTGTGCTATCCACATTGAGTAGCTTACCGTTATATAAGATACCTATTTTATTACAGGTAAGCTCAATGTCATGGATTAAGTGGCTGGATATAAAAAATGTGGTTTTATACTCATGGGACATCCTAAGAATCAAATTTCTGATTTCCACCATACCTTCAACGTCCAATCCGTTTAAAGGCTCGTCCAAAATTAATATTTTAGGATTTGATAAAATGGCCATAGCTATACCCAGCCGCTGTTTCATCCCCAGTGAATAATTCTTAATTCTTTCATTTTTATATTTTAGTAATCCTACCAGTTCTAAGCATTCATCAATTCTTGAACGGTCCACTTCCCGGTAAAACCTACCGCAAATTTCCATATTCTCAAAGGCAGTTAAATAAGGGTAAGGTACAACATTTTCTATGATGCACCCTACCTCTTTCATAGCATGTTCGTAATCATTTAAAATGCTGTATCCGTTTATTTTAACGTCCCCTTTATCCGGTTTCATCAGGCCTACCATAATTTTCATTGCCGTGGTTTTTCCTGCACCGTTCGGTCCTAAAAATCCAAATATATCACCTTGGTCCACTTCAAGGTTAATATCCTGTATCCCACGATTATTTTTGTAGGTCTTTGAAAGGTTTTCAATTACAATTGCTTTATCCAAAGTTGTGCCTCCTTTAAATTCCATTCATCCTATGCAGGGGCGAACAGTGTTCGCCCCTACACACAATACATGTTCATATACGGATAATATTTATTCAAATATTCTTATAAAATTACTGTCATAATCTTCGTCATAGCCATGGTAAGAATATCCATTTTCCTCTATTTCCACATCAAACTTTACATCAAGATTTTGTTTTCCGCCTGATCGTTGAATCAGTCCTGTTTTTTCCTCACCATTGTCATTATATTTAAAAGTCAGATAATAATCTCCCGGATGAATTCTTTCCGCTGTAAATTCAAAATTTTTCGCAGGTTTTTCAGGTGCATATTCATCCTTATAAACTTCATAATATCTGCCGGTTAATTTATCTGCCTGCACAGCAGTAATCTCTAAGATTCTCTCTCCTTGCTTTACAAAAGAATTGCCTTCCTGCTTCACAATGTCATTTTTATAGATTCCAAGATACTTTTCATCAAAATAAAAGCCCGGGCCTCTGCTGTATTCAACTACTTGGCCTTCCAAATCAGGAGGAGTAACTGTGGTATTGTTAATATCTTTTATCTCAATTGAAAATTCTACCGTATAAGTATGTGGAATTCCATTACCATCCTCTGCGGAAACACTTGCACGACCAATAATGTTTTCTAAAATCCTATCTTCATTTTCAACAGCCTTACCGGATATGTTGGTAATATAAATATTAGAATTCGGATACGGAGCATTCCACTTTTTAATATTATGTTCGTTAAATATAGAATACTTAAACGCAAATGAAAAGAGTGCATTAATTAGTGAAGGAACTTGTGTATCCGACAAATTTCCAATATATATTTTTTTATTGTCTATTTCTTCTACTTGAATAACATCCTGCAAACTACCGACAAATGCATCTACAATTTTTTCGACATCTTCCGCCTGTTCTTCTTCAAAAGGGTTTTCTAAAATCTTGTCTTCATTGTTATGAACGCCTTTTACTTTTTTCCAAACATAATACTTGCCTGTATTATAATCTTTTGATATATGTTGTTTTGTGTCTTCATAAGAATAACTTTCCCTAAATTCTTCTCCCTTTTCCATCTGGATTCCCGTATCCTCTTTTGCTTGATTTGCCATATCATACTTAATTACATTTTCTGTTTCTACATAAGTCTCTTCATCAATTTTTAATGTTGCACTCACATTAACAGTAAAACTATCCACCTCATTGGTCAGTTTTTCCATAGTTGTCTTGGCAGAGTTTTTTAAACCGTAATAACCGGATTCAATCACAACATCTGCAATGGCTGATGTGATTAAAAGAGTCATTCCGATAAAAAAAGCACCTATCGCCGTTGAACTTTTTGTCATTTTCATGTCCATTGCCTCCCTAATAGTATTTTTTATGCCTATCTCATAAACGTTTATGAGCACAACTATATAATATCTTATTAATCTTGAATATCTATAAACGAAATATTAACAATTTATTAATTTTTCGTACCGCTTTATCTATTGGTATCGATTACATTCCAATTCTTTACTAGATAATCTATTCCTGAGACAATTGTGAATACTACCGCCAAAAACATTGCATATTGTCCAAACGTATATCCTAATAATGTAAAGCCGGATTCATCAATTAACATGGCAACGATGGCAATAATCTGAGTAACTGTTTTTACTTTTCCCCACATACTTGCGGCAATAACAATACCTTCAGATGCTGCAACTACCCGCAGGCTTGTAACAATAAATTCTCTTGTAATAATGATCATTGCCGCCCATGAAGACAACTCATTGAGTTCCACCAGCGAAATAAGTGCCGCCGTTACTAACAGCTTATCCGCAAGAGGGTCAACAAATTTTCCGAAGTTGGTCACTTGTTTCCACTTCCTAGCAATATATCCGTCCAATCCGTCCGTCATTGCCGCAATGACAAATACCGTAACAGCAATATACTTTCCGTAAGGAAATTTTGTTAGCAGAAAAAACATAAAAATCGGGACCATAAAAATTCTCAGCATTGTAATTCTATTCGGTAAATTCATTTGAAATCTCCCCTATTAAGTCATAATAATATGTATCTGTTGCTATAACCTTAACAAATGCACCTGGCTCAATATATCTTTTGGATGGAAAGAACATTTTCCCGTCAATATCTATGGAATCGCCGTAAGTACGTCCGTAATAAAACCCTAATTTTTTATCATATCCCTCTACCAAAACCTCAAAACTTCGACCAATCTTATTTCGATTCACTTCTTGGGATATTTTTTGTTGCAGTCGCATTAATTCATTCTGTCTCTGTTTTTTAACCTTTTCATCAATTTGATCTTCAAAAAGGGCTGCCGGTGTATTTTCTTCCTGAGAATAAGTGAATACTCCCATTCGATCAAATTGAATGTTTTCTATAAATTCTTTTAACTCATTAAATTGCTCTTCGGTTTCTCCGGGAAATCCCACAATAATGGAAGTTCGCAACACCACATCTGGTATCCGGACTCTGATCTTGTCAATAAGCTGCAGTAATTCTTTTTTTCTACCCCTTCGTCCCATTCGTTTTAGAATTGCATCATTACAATGCTGAACAGGAATATCCAAGTACTTGCATATTTTGGGCTGGGAAGCAATGGTTTCTATCAGCTCATCGGTAATATTTTCCGGATAACAGTAGTGCAATCGGATCCATTTTATATCCTCAATCTTACACAGTTCTTCAAGAAGGGCAGTAAGCTTATATTGACCGTATAAATCCACACCATAATATGTGGTATCTTGTGCAATTAGTATGAACTCCTTCACTCCGTTTTTAGCCAGCATCTTTGCTTCCGATACAATACTTTCTATGGTTCTGCTTCTGTATTTCCCTCTCAACTTTGGAATAATGCAGTAAGTACAGTGATTATCACAACCGTCGGATATTTTCAAGTATGCCGTGTAAGGCGGCGTACTTTGTATACGAGGCAATCCTTCCTCCGGCGTATAATCCTGATTTCCGTACTTTAATACCTTATTACCGCCAAAAGAATCCTGTATAATCTGCGCAATCTCGTGATAATTTCCGGTACCCACCACAGCATCCACTTCAGGCATTTCCTTTATGATTTCATCTCGGTACCTTTCCGCCATGCACCCTGTTACAATCAAGAGTTTACAATTTCCCGCCTCTTTATATTGAGCAAGCTCAAGTATATTATCAATGGATTCCTGTTTCGCCGACTCAATAAAACTACACGTATTAACAATCAATATATGAGCATCTTCCGGACGATTCACAATACGATAACCGTTACTATCCAATATGCCCAACATGATTTCAGTATCTACAAGATTTTTGGCACATCCAAGCGATACAACTCCAACGTTATATTTCACAACAATTCCCTCTTTTCTTTATGATAACAAACTACTTCTCTTGCATATACTCATCAATACATTCGTCAATACTTTCCGGGGTATAACCTTTCCGCAAAAAAGCATTTCTAATTTTGTTCAATGTTTTTGTGTCATGTTGACTGAATTGATCCAGTTTTTTATGAAGCATTTCCCTTAACGCTTCTTTTTCATTAAACTCAATACTATTTAAAACTTGCTGAATAATCCAATCCTCCACGCCTTTCTGCTGCAATTCCTGATATATTCGTCTTTTCCCGAATTTTTTTATATGATAAGCGTCTTTAATATATTTTTGAGCATATAACTCATCATTAATATAGTCTAATTCTATCAATTTGTCTACTACCATTTTTATAACTTCTCTGTCAAATCCCTTTTTACTAAGCATATTTTCCACTTCATAAGCCGTTCTCAATCTACCGACAACATATTTTATAGCTTGTTTTTTGGCTTCGAAAAAATTGCATACCTGATGAATATGTTCAATCTCTTGTTCCGTTATTTCCTTTCCTACAAATAAATCCAATTGAAATAAATTTTCTGGGTCAATACTAAAGAAATACTGGTTATCTACAAAAACAGACATTTTACCTTTATTATCTTTTTGTTCTTCTATCGCAGTAATAAGCATATATCTTCCTCCACCTTATCAATGAACACAAACCGTCTCTTTAAAGGAATTCAATAATAAAAACTAAGGAGACAATAATTCACATAATATAATAGGGTTGTCGCATAAAACATAAAACGGGTCGGCGCGGAGACCGACCCCTACAACAGCTAATCCACATAATACTAACACCATATGTAGGGGCGGGTTTCCATACCCGCCCGCTTGTGCAACAGCCCCATATATCATTATAACTTAATTATAATTAATCTTCAACTTCCTCCACTGTTCCTACCCCGTGAAAACTTTTTACAAATGCCAAGTTAAAATTCTCACGAATCTTATTTTCAATTTCCCTTGCAACGTCCGGATTTTCTTTCAAAAATTGTTTCGCATTTTCCCTTCCTTGTCCTAATCGAATATCACCATATGAAAACCATGCCCCGCTTTTTTGAACAATATCAAGATTTACAGCGGTATCAAGAACATTCCCTTCTTTTGAAATACCTTCCCCATACATAATGTCGAATTCTGCTTCTTTAAACGGAGGTGCCACTTTATTCTTTACAATTTTCACTCGCGTTCTGTTACCAATGACTTCATTTCCTTGCTTCAAGTTTTCAACCCTGCGTACTTCAAGACGAACAGAAGCATAGAACTTTAATGCTCTGCCTCCGGGAGTCGTCTCCGGATTTCCGTACATGACACCGACTTTCTCCCTTAATTGATTAATGAAGATGGCGGTAGTATTGGATTTGCTAACTACCCCTGCAAGTTTTCTCAATGCTTGAGACATTAACCGTGCCTGTAAACCTACATGAGATTCTCCCATTTCCCCGTCAATTTCAGCCTTTGGTACCAATGCAGCAACAGAGTCGATTACAATAACATCAATAGCACCACTGCGAACCAAAGCTTCCGCAATTTCCAACGCCTGTTCACCGGTATCCGGCTGGGATACAATAAGATTATCTATGTCCACTCCTACTTTTTGAGCATAAACAGGGTCAAGAGCATGCTCCGCATCAATAAACGCCGCTTCTCCACCTGCTTTCTGAGCTTCAGCAATAACATGCAATGCCACGGTGGTTTTACCGGAAGATTCCGGCCCAAAAATTTCTACAATTCTACCCCTGGGCACTCCTCCTATGCCAAGAGCAATGTCCAAACTTAAAGCCCCTGTAGAAATTGCTTCAACATTCAAATGGGTAGATTCCCCTAACTTCATTACTGCGCCTTTACCAAATTGTTTTTCAATTTGTCCTAACGCCATTTCCAATGCTTTTTTCTTTTCCAGCATATCATCAATCCTTTCTTATTTTATCTCCCTTAATCCTTGAGTTCTGTTGTCAAGCATTAAAATATCCGACCAGACCCCTTTTAAATCTACTTTAATATCACGCACATCTTTTTTCAATCTCTTGACATCAGATTCAATGCTATCAAGCCTTGAATCAATTTGATCAAGTCTTTGATTTGTTTCTTTCTGTCCCTTTTCTAAAAAAGACAATCTTCCATCCATTTTTTCCAATAAAGATAAAATTTTTTCTTCGTCATTCATTTAACTCAGCCTTTCATTATATATTCTCATCTATCATGAACCGAAAGAAAACATTTGTTCTCATATTTTAAATTATACCTTATTAACGATACCGGGTCAAGCTAATTTTTGCAAATACCTTCTTACCATATCCAGTGCATTCATCGTAGTCAACTCCCTGATTCTTTCTCTGTTCCCCGATAAATGCAACTCATTATACCAACATTCTTTACGGGTCGATATTCCTACATAGACCAAACCCACCGGCTTTGTTGCGGTTCCACCTCCAGGCCCTGCAATTCCGGTAATAGCAACACCAATATCCGCATTTGAATATTTTTGTATACCACGTGCCATTTCTATCACTGTTTGACTACTTACCGCCCCATATTTATTGAGGGTTTCACCGGATACGCCCAGAATTTTTTGCTTTGCTTCATTACTATATGTAATCACTCCCATGTTAAAACATTGTGATATACCCGGTATTCTTGTTATTTTTTCCGCTAATAAACCACCGGTACAAGATTCTGCCGTTGCAATGGTTAATTTCTTCTCCATTAAAAGGCGACACGTTACCTCCTCAAGGCTTTCTTCATCTATGCCATATACTGCTGTTCCCAACCTACGTCTTATTTCATTTTCCATTGGTTCAATCAGTTTCATGGCTCCCGTCTCATCTTTTTCTTTAGCAGTAATTCTAATTGTTACCTCACCTTGCTTCGCATAAAGGGCTACCGTAGGATTGGTCTGGCTGTCAATTAAATCCATAATTTTTTGTTCTAATGCCGATTCGCCTATCCCAAATACTCTCAATACTTTTGAATAAATAACATCATTGGTTTTATTCCTTAAATAAGGATATACGTAATTTTTAAACATAGGCTCCATTTCCTTCGGCGGACCGGGAAGCATGATAACGACCTTATTCTCTTTTTCAATAATACATCCAGGTGCTGTTCCGTACTCATTCGGAAGCACACGGCATCCTTTTGGCACATATGCCTGTTTTTCATTATTAGGAGCCATCTCTCTATGCATTCTCAAAAAATACTCCTGAATTCTTGTCAGGCTTTCCTGATGCAATTCCAGAGGCAAGTCTAACAACTTCGCAACGGTTTCTTTGGTCAAATCGTCCGTTGTAGGACCTAAACCGCCTGTTAAAATCAAAAGATCTGCTCTTTTTAGTGCTAAAGATAATGCGTCCTTCAAACGCTGCCCATTGTCACCGACAACCGTCTGGTAATACACATTAATTCCAAGCTTTGACAACTCAACCGATAAAAATTTTGCATTGGTATTGAGTATCTGGCCTAACAGCAATTCTGTACCAACTGCAATAATTTCAGCATTCATTTTTTCGCCTCCAAAACTTTCATAGAGTCATAATAATTATACTTGAAATCTTATATATAATATCACAAAATTGTTAAATTTTACAATAAAAATATTATTATTCATCATTCAATATAATATAATAATTCTATAAAACAAACAAGAGAAATTGATTCATTCTATGATATAAAATAATATGAATCAATTTCTCTTGTCTATCTTTCTATCGAATGTCCCATGAAAAAACATGAACTTTATCTAAGCCCCATGTACTTAAAGGCACAAACCTTATTGCCGTAGTTTGTAAGTCTACTTTAACCCTTACCAATCTCTGATAGTTATTTTTTATCTTGCACGCTTCTTTCCACTGACCGTTATAATCTTTTATCTCGATTTTGAAATCCTTAATCATTAAATCAGGCACATGGAAATCCGAATTATGTAGCGGATAATTACACGGCATATTATGAATTTTTCGATTCAAATGACTGTCAAAAACAAATCTTAATTCTTGAATATGTTCAGGCTGGTTAAAACTATACTGTACCCAATCTCCTATATTACCAAACCATCCGTTATCCTCTTCTCCGATCGGCCTATCCAGACCGTTCCTTAGAACTTCTGCATCGCCTACTGAAGAAGTTAACATTGCTTTTTTCGTTAGTTCAGGTATTTCCCGCTTATGCCATGGAAGATAACAATCATCCTCCATAAGTGTTTGCTGCAACTCTTTAATGGCGTTTTGACATACTCCCCTGGGAGTTAAATTTTTGTGAACAGCTATCGCTGCTGCCGTACCTACAGCCTGTCCCAGTATGGCACACGTTCCCATTACTCTGGTAGCGCTCATGGCTGCATGGGTTGCACTAATATTTCTTCCCGCAAAAAATAAATTCTCTATATTTTTAGAATAAAGACATCTGTATGGAATACCAAATGGAGACGGTGCAGGATGAAAAATGTTAGGAGGACCGTCTTTATAGCGAAAGCCGGCCGGGTTATGATCATCCATTGTCCATCCTCCATAAGCTACCAGATCTTCAAATTTCCCTTCTGCCTCTATGTCATTCTGAGTTAATACATAATCTCCTATATAACGTCGACTTTCTCTTTTACCAGGCAGAAAGCCTATCCAATCGATGACCCAATTCTCCACACCATGATCACCATGATTTTTCATATGATCCCACACACCAAAAACAATCTTTAAAAGCTCATCCCTTAATTCTTCCGTATCATGGATAGAATCCTGCTCACCACCAAGCTCAATCCACCAAAAATTGGTGATTGTATCGTGCGCTCTGTACGGAAGTTTATCGTCGCTTAAAAACTTATACGCCCACGAAGGTGGAGTAAACGGCTGCGGTCTGTCGGTTTCACGAATTTGGAATAAACAACTCATACCCATAGTTTTTTTATCTGCTTTTTGCGGTTCTATAGATTCATTATATTCAGAAGACGCTTCTCTTCCAATACGATATTCCGCACCGGTTAACGGAGCCAAAATGCTGTCACCTGAACAATCTGCAAAAAACGTGGCTTCCACCGTATGCCATGTTTCGGTAGTTAATTGCCACCCTTTTACAGACTTAATCCTATTTCCTTCCATTACTGCATCCGTACAACTGCAATTCAGTAGAAGCTCAATATTTTCTTGGAAACGCACTTTCTCATAAAGCACACTATCCCATATGGAATAGTTTGGAACCGGATTGCGATATAAATTTTCAAGTTGGATTTCTTCAAGTATACCTGTTTCACGGTTATTAGGACCACGAGCACCACAGATCCACATTCTGATTTCAGAGGATGCGTTTCCTCCAAGAACAGGCCTGTCCTGCATCAATACCACTTTGATACCATGACGTGCTGCGGCTATGGCAGCACATATGCCTGCCATTCCACCACCTACAATGCACATGTCCGCTTTATGAACCTTGTGCCTCATAGCAACCTCTCCTTTTCATGATTTTCACTTAATCTCATATAGCCATTATATATAAATACGTACAGATTTTCCTTGATTTTTTTACAATCATTCTTAATAATTCTGCACAGCATTCTCTGGGGCATGTAATTGGATTGATGAATATTATGGAAAAAACATAATATTCATCAACTGAAAAATATACATCCCGCATTCTCTTTTTTTATTGAATATCTCATTAAGATATAATACAATAAATGCAAAAGGTGGTGTTAAAAATGGAAAATCAAAAATACAAAGCTCTTTTTCATTACCTTCAATATATCGAATCACAATATAACCTACAAATAAGCATTCATGATTTTACAGGAATCTTAGCGCATGATAACCAATTTTCAAGTATTTTACATCCTTTCCTGTTACATAAAAACAAATTTTGCATGTACATTAAATCGAAAAAAGAATTGTTTAATAAATGTCTGTGTAAAAGAGAGGATATCGCAAAAAAATGCATGAAGGTGAAAGACACTTTTTACGGTATGTGTTTTGCAGGTGTAGAAGAATTTGTTGTCCCTGTGTTTCATAATCAAACATTAATTATGGTTATCTTTGCAGGCATTTTTCGACAACATCAAAACCTTGGTTTATACAGAATAAAAAAAATCACTGAACAATATGACTTAAATTACGAAACATTACTTCAGTATTACTATTCATCATTATCTCCAACAGTATTGGATGTAAAAACCGTCCGTTCCTTATTGTCCGTTATTGCACAATATCTTGAGTATATTTATAAAGATTTATACAGTCATTCCAAAATCATGAACAATGCAAAAACGAATACCACTGCAGACTACATTTTAATACATGCCTTGGAATTTATCGACCGTAATTATCATCGACCGCTGTCCGTTTCACAAATCGCTAAACATTGCCACTGCAGCGAATCCTATATCCACCACATTTTTAAGAGTAAAATGAAAGCAACCGTAAAAAATTACATAAACAGATTAAGAATAGAATGCTCAAAAAAATATTTATGCGAATCCAATATGTCCATAAAAAATATTGCTTTAAATGTGGGTTTTAATGACCCAAATTATTTTTCTAAAGTTTTTTGTGAAATGTGTAGGGTAACCCCTACACAATACAGAAAATTAAATTCCGTACAGACATAAAAATGGCTCATCCGGTTTATTTAACGATATAATTATAAGGCTCCATGCTTGAATCTATGGCTTTCATTTCATAATTGTTATGACATAAATATTCAAGAATCTTGGGTAGAGCATTAACCGTAATTTGTCGGTCATGAAAAAGCACGATAGGCCTGCTTAGTTTCGGAATTTGTGAAATAGTATGGTTTATAACCGTATTAGCCGATACGGATATACTGCTGCTGTCTTGACTGTCTATATTCCAATCCCATAGTTTATATCCCCATGACAGTAAAGCACTATACTGTTTTTGACTCAGGTGGGGTACGCTTCCGTAAGGCACCCTGACTAATAAAGTTCTTTCACCTATTATACTTTCTAATGTCTCGTTTGCAATGTTCATTTCATATAATACGGAATATTCCGATGCATATACCTTTTTGACATCGTGAGTTACACCGTGAAGCCCTACTGAATGACCTTCGGCAACCATTCTTTTCACCAAATTTGGATTGGATTTCATGTTTCCACTTAACATAAAAAATGTGGCTTTTGCATTATATTGTTTCAGCAAATCCAAAATTTTTCCCGTATAACCATTTGGACCGTCATCAAATGTCAAATATACAGGCTTTTTCGGATTCTGAGCTCTTTCCAGTTCTTGCTGTCTGGCTATTTCCCTTTGTCTCAATATTTCTTTTTGTTTCTCGACTTCATTTAAAAACTTTTCATAAATTTGTGCATCCGTTAAAGTAGCAGAAGAATTCTTGACCCGTGCAATAGTTGCACCTGGTATGCATGAAATAGCATAACCCAGATGTTCAGCAGGGAATATGTAATTACACATAACAACGTGGTCTTTCATAAACATGGCAAACGGTAATGTTATACCCGATTCTGTGGTGATTGTATTGTCACGAATACGCATAACGATCCTTTGATGTTCTTTACTGATTACAACGGTTTCCGTACTTGCATCCCACGCTACCTGAGCCCCTAACGCTTCTGCATAAGGCCTTATGGGAACATAGAATACACCGTTTATTTCTTCAGGCTGTACAGTTGGAAAGTAAAGCAAGTCATCATTGATAAAGATAAAAAGTACTGAGTTGAGATTTAACTCTTGTGCTGCAGCAAAAGAAAAAGATATGACAATTAGCATTGTTAAAATAACCAGTAAGATTTTTTTCATTCTCATGCCCCCACAAAATAATTTGTATCCCCTTATCTAATTATATCGTTTATTGTATGATTTTGCTACATAAATTCGCATTTTTCTATTGGATAATTATAAATATTTCCGATATAATAAAATAAATAATAGGTATAAGGGTTGAAAGGAATGAGCAAAAATAATCGCATCTGGGAAATTGATTTACTTCGAACCGTGGCAATTATTCTAATGATAATATTTCATACCGTCGTCGATTTAAAAGACTATTACGGGTATAACATTGAATATTTAAGAGGTTTTTGGTACTATGAAGGGAAACTCTCTGCCATCATATTCATATTTGTATCCGGTATCAGCAGTACATTTAGCCGAAACAATTTGAAGCGAGGACTCCGTGTGTTTATGTGGGGAATGGTTTTAACCGGCGTTACATATTTTTACAATAAAGAATATTATATCAAATTCGGCATTCTCCACTTTTTAGGAATCAGCATGATGCTCTATCATTTTGTCAATACATCTATTAAAGAGTATTACTTTAGATATTTTTTTATTTTTGCTACCCTATGCATTGTTATCGGTAACATATTTTCCTATGTTACCATACGTCTACCTTACCTTTTTGCAATAGGTCTGACTCATAGAGAGTTTTCGTCAATGGATTATTATCCGTTGCTTCCATGGTTCGGTCTGTTTTTATACGGTGCACTAACCGGCAAAAAAATATATGAGGAACCAAAGAGCTTCTTTCATACCACATATAATTGCCCGATTGTTTCTTATATTAGCCGCCATTCGCTATTTATCTATTTGATTCACCAGCCTATTATTCTATTTATTTTATATATAATTCATAGCTCTATAAATTATTAATATTTGCTAAAAAAAGACGGGCGATTCTTGAATCGCCCCTACAATGAATATGGATTCATATATGGATAAATCGTTATACACCTTTTTCTTGAAAAAGCTCTTTGTATTTTAAATCCATCTTTAGAATATGATTTTCAATCCAATTAGCGACAAACATAAGCATATCCATTATTGCCCCGGTTTGATCCGCATCAATGGCTTCATAATCAATTTCATTGATTTTGTCAATAAACATTTGGTGCTCTTCCTTATGCGCTTCCAGGTCTTCATACCCGTATCGCTCCATCAGCTCTTCTTCAAATCCAAAATGGTATATTGTATAATCTTTTAGCTCTCGAATAATTTCGACAATTTCATCATAATGGTCAAAATCATCTCTTAAAGATATCAGATCATACAACCGGGCACCAAGTTCAAATAATCGCTGATGCTGTTTGTCAATCACCGGAATATTAGCGCTGAATTCATCACGCCATTCAAACATATGGATTCCCCCTTTATTTATTTTTTAATTGTTATTGATTTTGTTATTTTTCAAACTTTCTAAAAATTCTTTATCTTCTTTACTTAATTGAGCCTTTTCAATTAAATCAGGACGTTTCCTAAAAGTTCTGAGCAGTGATTGCTCCCTTCTCCATTTTTTAATATTGTCATGATGTCCGGATAAAAGAACATCAGGAACTTTTCTGTCCATAAATACCGGTGGGCGGGTATATTGCGGATATTCCAACAGACCGTTATAATGAGATTCTTCCATAAATGCTTCTTCATTCGTTAAAACACCCGGAACCAGTCTTGATATGGAATCAATTAAACACATTGCAGGAAGTTCTCCGCCTGTAAGTACAAAATCTCCTATGGATATTTCCATATCCACAATTTCTTCAATGATTCTCTCATCAATCCCCTCATAATGCCCACATAATAAAATCAAATGTTTCTCTTTGGCCAATGCCTTTGCATGAGTTTGATTATATACCGTTCCTTGTGGGGATAAATAAATTACTTTCGGTTTATATGTTAACGGTTCTACAATACTTTTATATGCATTATAAATGGGCATGGGCTGCATGACCATTCCGGAACCGCCTCCATAAGGATAATCATCAACCCTTTTGTGCTTGTCCTCCGAAAAATCTCGAATATTCAATAAATTTAATTCAATAATATTGTTACGCCTTGCCCTGCCTATAATACTTTGTCCTAAAACCGCTTCAAACATTTCCGGAAAAAGAGTAAGTACATCAAATCGAATACGTGCATTTTCATTCATTCTATCAACCCTTCAGGCAATTTCACTACCATTGTATTATTACCCACGTCCACATTGATAATAACATCTTTTAATGCCGGAATCATGATTTCTTTATGAAAATCATTTTTCACAATATAGATATCATTGCTTCCGGTATTGATAACATCATCCAGTATCCCTATCTTTTCACCGGATTCGGTAATAACCTCCATGCCTATCAAATCACAGATATAATATCGGCCGGCAGGAGGTTCGCCAATCATCTCCCTGTTTACAACCAGTATCGCATTTTTATACATTTCCGCATCATTCAATGAATTGATTTCTTTAAACTTTATAATAAGATTATTTTTTTGATACTTTAATTGTTCTATATTTAACTTGATAAGCCAGTCATTTTTTTTCACATAAACCCAGTCAAATTCTTCAAATTGCTCAGGTACATCCGTCCACGGCATTACTTTTACTTCTCCCTTAATTCCGTGTGTATTAATAACTTTTCCAACTTCAAGTTGAGTGCATTTCATAGCCTTCACAACCCTTTTTACCATATTATAATCATATATTCATAAATACAACAATAGGAGTGTAAAAACACTCCCATTTTTGTTTCAGAAAATTATTGAAGAATCTCAACAATTACCCGTTTATTCTCTTTTGTAGCTGCAGCTTTTATAACCGTTCTGATAGCTTTTGCAATCCTTCCCTGCTTTCCTATAACCTTTCCCATATCTTCCTGCGCTACACGAAGTTCAAGAATAACGGACTGTTCACCTTCAATCTCATTTACTAATACATCGTCAGGATTATCTACTAATGCCTTTGCTATAGTCTCCAATAATTCCTTCAACGAAATACACCTCCAAGATTAATCATTTTTTTTTGATTGTTTGGATTGTTCAAACTTATCCATAATACCACTCTTTTTTAATAACGCTCTTACCGTGTCAGTAGGTTGCGCACCGTTTTTCAGCCACGAAAGAGCTTTCTCCTCATCAATTTTAAATTCCATAGGTGTGGTCAAAGGATTATAAGTACCGATTTCCTCTATGAATCTTCCGTCTCTGGGATATCTTGAATCCGCTACAACCACCCTGTAAAAAGGGTTTTTCTTAGCACCCATTCTTCTTAATCGGATTTTTACAGCCATTTTTTCACCTCCTTTTCATATAAACACCGTTCTAATCCTATTCCATGAACATTGTAGAATGAACCATCACATGCATTTGCCAAAACAAACATTTATGATTTGCGGGCGAACACTGTTCGCCTCTACATATTCATAGATTATAGGTAAATATCCAGCATAAACCCTATATTACATGAACGGAAATCTCATTTTGCTTCTTTTTAATTTTTTAGGATCTCCAAACTGTTTCATCATCTTTTGCATCATGGCAAATTGTTTTAACAGGCTATTAACCTCCTGAACGGTTGTACCGCTGCCATCGGCAATCCTTTTTTTCCTGCTCGAATTAATAATAGACGGATTTTCCCGTTCTTGCCTGGTCATTGACTTAATAATGGCCTCGATATGAGCCAATTGTTTTTCATCCACTTCCACATCTTTCAGCATTTTATTATTCATACCCGGTATCATGCTAAGAATCTGACTTAAGGAACCCATATTTTTCATTTGCTGTAACTGTTCCAGAAAATCATCAAAAGTAAATTGCTGGGTTCGCAACTTCTTTTCCAATTCTAAAGCTTTTTTTGCATCAAATGCATTCTGGGCTTTTTCAATTAAACTTAATACATCTCCCATTCCAAGAATTCTGGAAGCCATTCTATCCGGATAAAACGGCTCAAGATCATCCATCTTTTCACCCATAGCCGCAAACTTGATAGGTTTTCCGGTTACGGCTCTTACAGATAAAGCAGCACCGCCTCTGGTATCTCCGTCAAGTTTGGTAAGAATGATACCGTCAATACCCAATTTTTCATTAAAATGTTCGGCCACATTAACCGCATCCTGACCCGTCATTGAATCAACCACAAGAAGAATCTCCGTCGGTTTCACCGCTTCTTTAATATTCTTTAATTCATCCATTAATTCCTCATTAATATGAAGCCTTCCTGCGGTATCAATAAGAACTACATCATTTGCATTGACAACGGCATGCTGAACAGCTGCTTTAGCAATATCAACCGGATTATTCCTGTCGCCCATTGTAAAAACAGGTAAATCCAGCTGTTCGGCTACCACCTGTAACTGTTTAATGGCAGCAGGTCTGTACACATCCCCTGCAACTAACAACGGACGTTTCCCTTGTTTTTTCAACAACTTGCCCAGCTTACCGCAAGTAGTTGTCTTACCGGATCCCTGTAGCCCGACTAACATATAAATTGACGGTGGTTTCGGTGAAAAAACCAGTTTACTTTGAGTACCACCCATCAGCCGAGTCAATTCCTCATTCACAATTTTTATAACATGCTGGCCGGGGGTAAGGCTTTCAAGAACTTCAGCACCGACAGCTCTTTCCGATACGGTATTTACAAAGTCTTTTACTACCTTGAAATTTACATCCGCCTCAAGTAGAGCAAGCTTTACCTCTCTCATGGCCGCTTTTACATCTTTTTCAGTAAGCTTGCCTTTTCCTCTCAACTTCTTAAAAGTATCCTGCAATTTATTCGCCAAACTTTCAAAAGCCATCTGCACATCTCCATTCTATGCTTTGCTATACTTTTTCATCAATATCTCCAATAATCCCCTTTAAAATATCTATTTGCTGTTTTAATTCCTCCGAAAAAATCTTTTTCCTGTTTAGTACCTCCATATCATCAACAATATCTTTCGCTGCGTTAATCTTCTTTTGTATCGTAATAAACCGTTTAACAATTCCCAACTTCTGCTCCAATTCAAATAATAGTTTTTCGCCTCTTTTTATACTGTCCCGCACGCCTTGCCTTGTAATGTTAAGATGCTCACTGATTTCACTTAAAGACAGATCCTGATTATAATATAGTTCGATAGCATCGGCTTGTCTTTTGGTCAATAATTCTCCATAAAAATCGAATAATAAACTTACTTCCACATTTTTATCCATACATAATCACGCACACAAAAATTCTACTGTAAAGGTTTTAACCTTTACAGTAGAATTTTAAATGATTCCTTTGCATTTGTCAACTGTTTTTTTACGAATTCACTACTTTTTCACTTTCATCACCAAATAATGCATCTACAAACTGTTTTGAATCAAATACTTGTAAATCATCCATGCCTTCCCCTACCCCAATGAATTTCACCGGAATATTTTGTTCCGACTTAATTGCAATAACAATACCGCCTTTTGCAGTACCGTCAAGCTTTGTCAGGACAATACCGGTAATTTCGGCAACTTCACTAAACAATTTTGCCTGATTGACAGCATTTTGTCCCGTTGTGGCATCCAGTACAAGAAGGACCTCTCTATCGGAATCCGGAAGCTCTCTGTCTATAATTTTAAACATTTTCCTTAATTCTTCCATTAAATTCTTTTTATTGTGCAGTCTTCCTGCCGTATCACATATAATCACATCCATCTTTCTGGCTTTTGCAGCCTGTATGGCATCAAAAATAACGGCAGCAGGATCTGCCCCCTCCTGATGTTTGATAATATCTACTTTGGCTCTGTCCGCCCATATTTGAAGTTGGTCAATGGCAGCCGCTCGAAATGTGTCGCCCGCCGCCAACAAAACTTTTTTACCGGACTGTTTTAATAAATGTGCAATTTTACCGATCGTCGTGGTTTTCCCTACTCCGTTTACACCAATGACCATAATGACTGCCGGACTTCCCGTAATATTTAATTCGTTATTTTCGGTTTCCAACATTTCGCTTATAATTTGCTTTAATAATCCTCTGACTTCCGAACTGTCACTAACTTTTTTCTCTTTCACCAGATTACGAAGCCTGTCAATAATTTCAAGAGAAGTATTAACCCCTACGTCCGCTGATATTAAAACTTCTTCCAGTTCTTCAAATAACTCTTCATCTACTTTTTTAAATGCTTGTAAAACCTGATCCACTTTTTCCGTAATAGAACTTCTTGTTTTGCTTAATCCCTGTTTTAAACGGGAAAAAAAACCCATCTTTTTTTCTTCTGTCATATATAATACCTCCATCTGTTTCAATAATTCGTAAATTGAATATGCTGATATTTGCTGCGGGCGACCACAAGTCGCCCCTACAAGAATAACGATTTATCCATATATGAATCCGTATCCAGTGTAGGGGCGATTCAAGAATCGCCCGTAGGATAGGTAAATATTATGTCTTGTGCGACAGCCCTCAAACATTGCTCTTAACTTGCCACTTCATCAATTTTAAGGGACAGTAATTTCGACACCCCTTGTTCCTGCATGGTTACACCATACAGCACATCTGCCGCTTCCATGGTTCCTCTTCTATGGGTTACGATAATAAATTGCGTTTTCTTGCTGAATTGCTTCAAATACTGTGCGAATCGATATACATTCACGTCATCCAATGCCGCCTCAATTTCATCCAATATGCAAAAAGGCGTAGGCCGCACTTTTAATATGGCAAACAAAAGGGCAATGGCCGTAAATGCTTTTTCCCCACCGGATAAAAGCATAAGATTTTGAAGTTTTTTCCCCGGTGGCTGTACTTCGATTTCAACACCGCTTTCAAGAATATTTTCCGGTGACGTTAATTTCAATTCCGCTTTTCCACCGCCAAACAACTCTACAAATACCTCATTGAAACACGTATTAATGATTTTAAATTGCTCTGCAAATTGTTTTTTCATTAATGCAACCATATCATCAATAATTTTTATTAATGAAGCTTTCGCTTCTTCTAAATCATTACGTTGTGCATTCAGAAATTCAAGCCTTTCTTTTACATTTTTATATTCTTCTATTGCATCAATATTAATATTACCTAATGCTTTTATTTCATTTTTAATATGATTAATCCTTTTCTGTGCTTGAAGAATATTGCCTATATCTTTTTTATATTCACTTGCCGTTGTAAAAGTCAACTCATATTCTTCCCACAACTTGTTAATAGAATTCTCCAATTCTAATTCAATTCTTGTCTTTTTATTCTCCAAACGCCTATGTTCCTCTTGGGTAACCAAAATGCGCTCTCTCTGCTGTTTGATATCCAATTGGCATTGACCAATATTGCTTTCCGTTTCTTTTTTTATGTCCAACTTCTTCTGAAGTTCCGCATCTAAAGTATTGGCCTTTTCCTCCAAACATTTAATGATTTGTTTTTTTTCAGAAATTTGTGCATTCATAGCTACATTCTTTTCTTGAAGGAATTTGCCTTCTTCTTCCTTTTGTGTTTTGTTTTGGAGCAATTCCTGTTTTTCTTTTTCAAATGCTGCAATTCTTTCCGTATATAAATCCAAGTCTTTTGCCATTGAATTTAATTGCATTTTCTTTTCCATAACTTCTTCCGACAATTTTTCTTTCGTTTCAAGTACATTTTTATAACTTGCCTGCTTATCCATAACAAGCTGCTCGGTGCTTTTTACTGTTTTTTCTAACTGTATAATATCCTCTATAATAAACGCAATCTCATTCCGTAAATCCCGGATCTGTTCATCAATTTGAATTTCTTCATTGGTCAATGTCTGCAATTCAGTTTCCGTATTTTCTTTTAAAGACATATTATGTTTTAAATCCGATTCGGCTTTTATAATCATACCTTCCATTTCTTTTAAACATTGTTCTTCAACAGTAATCTTATTGTCAATATCTTTTAGTTTACTTAATGTTGTTTCAATCTCTGAAGACACTTCTGTAACGGTCTTTTGAATTTGCCTGCTTTCCTTGTCTAAAGCCTCAATTTCATTTGCCCTGCTTAAAAAACTGCTTACTTTATTGATACTTCCACCTGATAATGAACCCCCCGGGTTTAACACATCCCCTTCTAAAGTTACAATCCTGAATTGATAACCAAATTTTTTAGCCATGCTAATTCCTACGTCAATATTTTCCACAACCACGACCCTTCCAAGCACACTATTTATAATTCCGCTGTATAACGGATCATAACTAACCAGTTCCGAGGCAATTCCTAAATATCCGGGAAAGCTCTTAATCCGGTCGTTAGGGTCATCCAAAATTTTACCGTGAACTGAGGATATGGGAAGGAAGGTTGCCCTTCCTAAATGCCCTCGTTTCAAAAATTCAATGGCTGATTTTGCATCCTGTTCACTATCCACCACAATATTCTGCATAGCCGCTCCCAAAGCAATCTCAATAGCCGTAACGTATTTTTGAGGTACACGAATCAGTTGAGAAACAGGGCCATGTATGTTAAGGTGTTTTAATTCCCCGTTTTGCCATTCAAGCAATATGCTTTTTACGCTTTTGCTGTAGCCTTCATAATCCTTTTCCATCTCTTCCAACAATGTTTTTTTAGAACTCTTTTCTTTATATAAAGAAATCAAGCGATTTTTCTCTGCATTCAAATTCTCGTATTGATTATGAACCTGTACTCTTGACGAACGCAATTCATTTAAAGCATCTTTCTTACACAGTATTTCTTTTTGCTTTTGATTGCATTCTTCCTTTAGATTCATAATGCGGTTGTTTAACTCAATTAATTGACCTTTTTTGGTGGTTATTTCATTGTTTATGATTTCTTTTCTTGAAAGAAAGTTATTTTCCAGTACCTTCAAACTGTTTTGCTTGACTTTTAATTCAGAAACTTTATTCATTTTTTCAATGATTTCACTTTTTAATGCCTCAATATCGTTATTTTCTGCCTCTATGGCATCCATGATGGTTTGATTCCTTTTTTCCAGTTCCTGAATATTGTCTTTAAGACATTTATAGAACGTTTTTAATTCTTCAATAACAACTTGTTTTTCATGAATCTCATCATCCAACATAGAAATTTTGTTAATGATATTATAAATTTCCGTATTAATTTTATCCATAAGTTCCAGATTATATTTTATATTATTTTCAAGTAAGTTGATATCATTTTTCGCCTTTTCCTGATTGGTTTTATTTTCATGAATCATATTGCGTATCTGTTCAATACTTGTATCGCAGTCTTTTGCCTGATGATAAAGATGTTCTAAATCATTTTCCATAGTTTGCAAAAGCATTTCATCCTGCCGCAATTGACTGTTAATATTCTCGTACTGCTCCGTAACTTCATCCAAACTTTTTTTCAATCGCTCAATAAGATCAAGAAAAACATTTACTTCAAGGACTTTCAACTCTTCACGTAAGTCCAGATATTTTCTCGCTTTTTCTGATTGCTGCTGCAGCGGACCTATTTGCATTTCTAATTCATTTATGATATCTTTTAACCGGGTTAGGTTTTCCTGAGTCAATTCTAACTTCTTACCGGCTTCTTCTTTCCGATAGCGATATTTTGTGATCCCTGCTGCTTCTTCAAAAATCAGTCGCCGATCTTCTGACTTTGTACTGAGAATTTCATCAATTTTTCCTTGTCCGATAATGGAATATCCGTCTTTGCCAAGACCGGTATCCATAAATAACTCATGAATATCTTTTAAACGGCACATGGATTTATTAATAAAGTATTCACTTTCTCCTGAACGATAGACCCGCCTGGTAACCGTTACCTCACTACATTCTATGGGCAAAGCCATATCCGAATTATCGATGGTTAATGAAACTTCTGCAAAACCCAAGGGCTTTCTGCTTTGAGTTCCTGCAAAAATAACATCTTCCATTTTACTGCCTCGCAAACTTTTTACACTCTGTTCTCCCATTACCCACCTTACGGCATCCGATATGTTGCTTTTCCCACTGCCGTTAGGACCTACAATGGAAGTGATTCCCTCACCGAATTCAATGGTAATTTTATCTGCAAAGGACTTAAATCCGTGTATTTCAAGACTCTTAAGATACATTTAATAATGACACCTCAACTTTATCACGTAAGGGTTAAAAATCCACTATTTAATTTTAACATAAAATTTAGAAATAGCAAGCACTATAAATGGGCATAGTAAAATATATACACTATTGCAGAAAGGGTGATATTGGGTGGATTTATCCAAAGACTTAAAATGTCCGGAATGTAACAGCAACAAGTTCTATGCAAAATACGAAGCAACTTATGTATATTCATATTTCATTGATTCTGATAAACCGGGGCGGAACAATAAAAACGTATTTTTGCCGTTTTTATTTGATAACCGTGAATTGAAAGATTCCAAAGAATATGTTCAATGCTGCAACTGCGGTAAACAATATCCCTGCAATTTTTCTGAAAATCACAAAGGAATTGATTTCACCATCCTGCAAAAAGCAATTAGGGCGGACCACGTAGCCGAGCCTCAATTTCTAGGATAAGATTGGATTGCGCAATGGCTATTCTGAATCAAAAAAATTGATGTGCATTTTACAGTATGTCATAATTAAAGATGAATACAGTTCGTCCCTATATTAAGATACTGATTCATATATGGATAAATCGTTATTGTGAACGCTACAAAGTCACGGCGAAGGCAAATAGACATTTAGGCAAAAATACCACGGACGGTATTTTTAGCATCACTCGCAACATGGACGTTGCGTTGATGCGGCCTAAATGGATATTTGACAAGCCGATGAGTTTGTGCGCGAACAATACAAATTTAGGAATATATGAATCAGTATCCTTAAAATATGGACGAACTGTATTCACCTTTTCATGTAAATTTAGCATTGCTTATCTACTGTAACGTCACTTGGTCCTCTTTTACAATCACCTGATTTTCCCTTAAAATTTGTTTGGTTCGGTCACCCTCTTTTAAAGAGTTCAAATATACAATTTCTTTCGGAACAATCTTAATAATCTTGACGGAATTCCTTTCCTTTTCAAGGATATATGGATCCGGGGAATACATCATGGCTTCATCAAAAATACTCGGATCTTTTATGCTTGTTATTGCCGTGCCGAAAAGTTGAACTCCTTTAATTCTTCGGTAATTAATATAGTCCGTATTCACAAGCAAACAAACATTAGGGTTCTGTTCAATGGCCTTAAATTTTTCTCCGCCTGCAGACACGATATATACATTTAAATGATCCCCTAAAAAGTACTGTACAGGGCTGCATCTTGGAATATTATTATATACCGTTGCCAATGCTCCCTCATTATGTTCACTTAAAAATTCTTCCACATGTTTGCTAAGTTCGGCACTTGACATTTTTTCTTTCATGTACTTCAACTCCTAATATATAATGATTTTTCATTATATATTTTGTTCAAATTTCATTCATATATTAGTCAGCCAATCTTTTTTCTCCTGTTACTTCTTGTATGGGTTTTATATCCTGAGTTACTTCCAGCACCCCTAAAAATTCTCCTCTCTTATCTCTTACAGCAAAATATCTTATATAAACATACTTGTTACCCATTTTTATCCAAAAATCTGCATGTTCTTTTTTTCCTGCTTTCAGGTCTTCTATTACTTTTTCAACAATATGGACACTTGCAGGCGGATGACAATTCTGTACCTTTCTTCCTATAACTGTCTTTGGTCTGGGAAATATCCTTTCTTTTCCTTGAGAAAAATATTTAACGGTACCATGTTTATCTACAAATGTTATGTCAATAGGCAAAGTATTAAATATTGCACTGATTTCTTCATAAGATAAAATACCTGATTCAAATTTTACATAGCCGTTTTCAACAGATTCCTCACTCTGTTCTTTTATCTGCTCTTCTACATTCACCCTAACTGGCCTCCACTTATCTTTAGGTTCAATAAAACTAAAACCTATTTCGCCGCTTTCTTCGGAAATTTTTATCCATTCATCTTCTGATAATGTATCCAAAGCCATAGGTAATAAAATATTTTCTTCTTTAAATATCATTTCAATCACTTTGTCAACAGATTCATAGGCCGCTTCTAAAACCCTTTTCTTGTCTCCATCATAATTTTGTAATAGGTTTATGGTATTTTTTATCATGTCCCTTATATCGTCATCTACTCCCCACATTACTTTTGGCGGTGCTGTTATTCCGTATTTTTCTAGATAAGGAAATAATAAATTTTCTTTTCTGGAATAATGTTTATCAATTTCTAACAACTTCTTAAAATTTTCTATCATAATATTGATGTTATCCTGGGTATCGGAAAGTTCAAAGTTCTTTAAATGGGGCTTAATTTTTTCATGAATCAGTTTTTCAGTTTCACGGTTTTCAAGTTTAAAATAATATACAGGATGCCCGGGAATTTCTTCCGGATTTTGAGGTCTATGTATTTCCTCAATGGAACCTTTAAAAACGGCTGCGTGAACATCACATAATCTTTGAATTTCCTCTATGGGCATTCCTTCCATGATAAGTGCCTGTTCCATTTCCGTTATTTCATTGGTTGATATTCCTTGAATAAGTTCTTCAAATCTTGGCTTAATCTCATCGACACTTTTACCATGATGTAACTCTTTAATAAGTTCCTTTAAAACTTTTTGCCTATACTCTCGGTTATTAATAATTTCACTCATATTGTACCTCCTCTTCAGTTATAACCACGCATTAGACATATACATAATATACAATCTACCACTTTTTATATTATTACCACTTTATACAGAAAACACAACAAAAAAATGCAATAGAACAATAAGAATTTTTCTATTGCATTTATAACGTAAAAGCTTTTTTTCCCAAAATCTAAACACTATTTGCTCAACAAACCAGAAAGGTAGAATTTTTGCATTTCATAGATAAAGCATGATTTCACGAAAAATACCGGATAAAGGCACTTGAACATCTGCAAGCCCTGCTTCATAGATAACCTTGGGCATGCCATATACAATACAGGACTCCTCTGCTTCCACAATGACCCGTCCGTTATACTTCTTCACCGACTTGCACCCTATAAGCCCGTCGTTTCCCATCCCCGTGAGAATAACCGATAACAACCTTTCTTTATAAATGGGAGCCGCAGATTCCAGGGTTACATTAATGGATGGCTTGTAAATGGTTTCCACCGACGGACAGTCTTTTATCTTGAAAGCAATGGAACCATTGTCTTTCTTATTCAGTAAAGTCTGGTACCCAGCCGGAGCTACATAAATATTGCCGGCTTCCAAAACATCACCGTCTTCTGCTTCTTTGACACGTAAATTGCAAATGGAGTCAAAACGCTCGGCCAATGGTTTGGTAAAACCCGGCGGCATATGCTGTAAAACAACAATAGGTATATGAGTATCTTTGGGAAAACGGGGAAGAATGGACTGCAATGCTGAAGGCCCTCCCGTAGAACATCCTATGATTAATAAATCCACCAATCCCGATTTTGTTCCAACCAAACTTTCCGGTTTATTCAATATGTTTTCAAGAATTTCGGACACATTTCCAGAGGTGACTTTTCGCTGCTGTTCTTTCTGTTCTTTATGGACAGATTTTTTTGCCTTTTCAGCAATGGCTTTTAACCGCTCTAAAAATTCCCGGATGATTTCAGGCTTTACGTTGTCTTCTAACAGCACGCTTTTTAAATAAAAATCCGCAGCACCCAGCTCCAAGGCTTGAAAAGTTGCCTCAGGATCCTTATCCGTTCGATTGCTCAACATCACCACAGGAACAGGACAAGTCGCCATAATCTCCTTTAAGGCCGTCATGCCATCCATTTCAGGCATCTCTACATCCATAGTGACAATGTCCGGCTTTAACCTTCGGACTTTTTCTATAGCCTCTATACCGTTTCTTGCAATTCCTACAACAAAAAGCTGTGGGTCCTTCTCAATCACCAAACGAATACATCGTCGCATAAACGAGGAATCGTCCACCACTAATACCCCATACTGCTGCATGGATGCCTTTCTCCTTTCCGATAGTAAAATGCTGAAGGTGCATATATGGTTTCAAATCCGGTATCCATGCCAGTAATTGTTTCCGCATGGCCTAAAAGCAAGTATCCACCGGTTTTTAATGCATCATATAAAGAACGGACAACTTTATGGATTGCTTTCTTATCAAAATAAATCAAGACATTCCGGCAAAAAATGATATCCACCGTTCCGATTTTTTGCACAATATGCTCATCCAAAAGATTCAAACAACGGAAATCTACCATCTCTCTTATGGAATCCCGCACCTTATATTCCTCTTCAAAGGAAATAAAATATTTGTGAAGGATTTCTTCCGGCATGGTACGAAAAGAAAATGATTTTTTGTTATAGATTCCTCGTTTGGCCTTTTGCAAAACCTTTTTATTGATATCGGAAGCGATAATCTCTATGGCGCCGTCTTCAAACAGACCTGCTTCTTTCGTTAATATGGCCAACGTATACGGTTCTTCTCCGCTGGAACAAGCAGCACACCATATACGCAAAGGATAATTGGGTGTCCGGTCTTTATATTGAGGAAGGATGACTTTTTGGAACTCTTCCAAAAGGTTTTCTTCACGAAAAAAATAGGTTTCATTGACGGTAATGAGCTCAATAAGGGTATCCCATTCTTGCGGTTCCACCCTTAAATAACCTCCGTATTCCCAACAGGAAAGTCCCAGTTCCTTCAGCCTTCCTGATATTTTGGCTTCAAGAGAGGAAAGGTTTCTGAAAAAATCAATTCCACAATATTCATAGATAAGTTCTGCTAATTGAATTAGACCGAATGTATCCATACAATTTTGTTACAGCCTCCCTGGTATGACTCTTTGGAACTGTCGCAGAAGCGGATGAAACAAATTTTTTAATTAATGAATATTATTTCAAAAACAAAAGCTACAAGGCTAAAAGCCTGTAAACTTGTTTCGGGCCACATCAAACTCGCTATCGCTCAAACAAGTGATGTGGCTGTTCCTCCACTGCGTTAACAGGCTCTAAGCCTTTTCGCAATGCTTTTTCCATAATATTCATCAACTATATTAAATGATTAAATGCACTCCATAGGCTGCAGCAACACAACATAAGAATTTATCCATAATGCGACAGTTCCAATTATCGATATGATAAATACAATTTTAATCTAAAGGAACTTTTATCACTATTGTACAAATTCCTGCAGTGCCTTTATAATTTGTCCCGAATAATTTGCCAATTCTTTTGTCACTTCAACCGTACGTTCAACGTCTTTAGTATTAAGGTTGATCACACGGTTAATTTCTAATGTATAATTTGCTAATTGCTCCAATTCATTGGCCTGGACTTTCGTTGCTGCCGCTACTTCATTGGCCTGAACGGTTACTTCCTCCACATTACGAATCACCCTGTCCGCACTTGTGGTTTGTTCTCTCATGGCTGCTGTAATCTGTCTTACCTGTTCTCTTGCATTTATTACACCTCTTACGATATCCTCGGCATCTCGTGCCTGTTCTTTTGTTACATTGGTAATTTGAGCTGCCAGTTTCGTGATATTTTCCACAGCAGTAACGATGTTTTGCCCTTGTTTCGCCTGCTCTTCTACCGCAACCGTCACTTGTCTCATCTGCTCTCTTGCATTGGCTACTCCTTTCACGATATCCTCCACACCCTGGGCCTGCTCTCTTACTGCATGGGTCACCAAAGCGGACTGTTCGGTGACATTCTGCACCGATTTTGTGATATCCTGTCCTTGTTTTGCCTGCTCTTTCACCGCTACGGTAATCTGCCTTACCTGT
>Ga0134105_1000198_pt1 | contig 73561 bp, 70 predicted proteins | sample 16_3_2metaG_FD_94457 | JGI IMG/M metagenome (GOLD analysis project Ga0134105, IMG submission 94457) | Switchgrass degrading microbial communities from high solid loading bioreactors in New Hampshire, USA - 16_60_3.3_214_A3 metaG | ecosystem: Engineered > Bioreactor > Semi-continuous > Anaerobic... | reverse complement strand
ATTGAACATGGGGGAGCACCCTCTGGTATAATCTTGGCGGCGGAAAAAACGCCGGGACATAGGGTTATTTCCGCCGAGTAAAAGGGTGTCCAGAGGGTGCAGGGGACCCCGTGTCAATAGGAAAGTGGACTAAATGCGGTAAATTTTGTACAAACATTATTGCAGTTGTTTTGTATAGAAAAAAAGTTGCCAACGATTACTTGACAGAAACCCCGCCCCCTTGTTTTCTTGAAAACGGCTTCTGCAAATGATATATTATATATATCCTTATCATTTCCTAATTTATTATTAACAGGGAGGTAATGTCATGATTCGAAGAGCCAATGATATGGTAAAAGAATTTAAAGAAAAAATGAGAGATGGGAAGGGAACCATAGAAATTACCCATATTTTTAAGCAAGATGAATTGAAGGGAAAAGCAAGACTATGTGCCAAAATTCTGATTAATCCCGGCTGTTCTATCGGATTGCATGAACATGTCAATGAAGAAGAAATTTTCTACATTATCAGCGGTACAGGAATAGTTAACGACAATGGTGAAATAAAAGAAGTGCAGGCCGGTGATGCAATTATTACCGGCGGCGGTGCAACACATTCCATTGAAAATACAGGGACCCAGCCTCTTGAATTAATGGCGGTTATTCTGCTTTATTAAAATCATCATAATATACCTCCACAAGATATAATCCTTGTGGAGGTGCTGTAATCCCTGCCTTTTTTCGGTCTCCGTCCTTAATAATATTGGGAATCGCTTCAACGGCAATTCTTTTGTTTCCAACGTATAAAAGCGTACCCGCAATAATTCTCACCATATTATATAAGAATCCGTTTGCAGATACTTCTATAATGATATCACTGCCCTGTTTCTCAACAGTTAAATGATAAATATTTCTCACTGTGCCTTTTACATCACTGCCTGAGGCCATAAATGCCTTGAAATCATGTTCTCCGATGAAGAATTCGGCTGCTTTTTTCATTAAATCAATATCCAATGAATAAGGCCAGTGACAAGCATAATTCCTTTGAAATACACTGGGAAATGTCGTATTGTTAATTTTATACCGGTACATCTTGCCTTTTGCATTAAATTGAGCATGAAAATCTTCAGGCACTTCAAAGCAGTCCAATACGCTGATGTCCGGCGGTAATGCGGTATTCAAGGCATATGGAAATTTATCGGCCGGAATTCTCGAATCAGATTTAAAATTGCATATATACCCTAAGGCATGAACACCGGTATCCGTTCTGCTACAGCCGGTAACCGATACATTTTCGCCTGTAATCTTTTTTATGGCCTTTTCAAGTACCTCCTGCACGGTGATGGCATTATCCTGTCTTTGCCAGCCGTGATAGTTGGTTCCGTCATATTCTATCTTAAGAGCGATATTTCTCATTGAATCACCTGTAATATCTATTGAAAATTTATAAAAGTAGAAGTTCTTACGGGCGTGGACGGACAGAATCGTCCGACCCTACCAAGTTATTAGATAATATATAATATTAAAAACCAATCCCTTTCACTAAAAACACAACCACTGCCAATCCTATAAATACTCCCACAGCAACATAATCCCTATTATGAATTTTGAGCTGCTTCATTCTTGTTCTTCCCTCGCCGCCGCGGTAGCACCTGCATTCCATTGCTATGGCAAGCTCATCGGCTCTCCTGAAGGCACTGATGAATAATGGAACCAGCAATGGGACAAGACCCTTTGCTCTTTTTAACATATTGCCGCTTTCGAAGTCTGCTCCCCTTGCCATTTGAGCTTTCATAATTTTGTCGGTTTCCTCCAGCAGTGTTGGGATAAAACGAAGTGCAATGGTCATCATCATTGCAAGCTCATGGGCAGGCACACCAATCCTTTTTAAAGGATTAAGCAGCTTCTCTATACCGTCGGTCAGAAGTATGGGCGAAGTCGTGAAAGTAAGCAGAGAAGTACCAATAATCAAAAAGAACAATCTTAATGTCATTAAGACAGCCATTTTTATTCCTTCCCAAGTGGCTTTTAACGGTCCAATGCTAAAGGCTACTTCTCCACCGGTCATAAAAATGTTAATAAATGCAGTTAATGCAATAATAAAGATTAGCGGTCTCAGACCTTTAAAAACGTATTTAAAAGGAACTGTAGAAGCATAAATAATTAATAATGTAAAAATGCCGAAAAATATATAACCGGTAAAATTATCAATGATAAATAAAATAACAATATAAAATAATGTTAATAAAATTTTGGTTCTCGGATCCAGCTTGTGTATTACGGATTCTCCGGGAAAGTATTGCCCTAACGTAATATCTCTGATCATTTATAATCCTCCACTTACTCTGAATACTTACTATTTCCAAGCAAAGCCATCAATTCTTTCTTGGCCTGTCGAACAGTAAATATATCATTTCTGATATGAATTCCTCTTTCATTCAAAATGTTCATTACTTTCGTAATTTGCGGTACAGACAAACCCATTTTTTCTAACTCCTCTGCATGCTTGAATACTTCACCGGGCTTATCGTTCATAGCAACCGTTCCTTTATACATAACAACAATTCGATCAACCAGCTTTGCAATGTCTTCCATGCTATGTGAAACCAGAATAACTGTCATTCCATATTTTGTATGGAGCGATTTAATCTGAAACAATATTTCATCCCGTCCCGCAGGATCCAACCCTGCTGTAGGCTCATCCAGAACAAGGATTTCCGGCTTCATTGCCAGCACTCCGGCAATGGCAACCCTTCTCTTTTGCCCTCCTGACAATTCAAAGGGAGACTTTTGCAGAATATTTTTGCTTAAACCTACTATATTAGCAGCCTCGTAAACCCGCTTTTCGATTTCTTCCTTCGGTAAGTTCATATTCGTCGGGCCAAAGGCTATATCCTTAAATACTGTTTCCTCAAACAATTGATGCTCAGGATACTGAAATACCAGACCTACCTTATATCGTATCTCCTTCATATTGACTTTTTTGTCCGTAATATCAATATCATCAATATATATTTTTCCTGATGAAGGCTTAAGAAGCCCGTTCAGATGCTGAACAAGGGTAGATTTGCCTGAGCCTGTATGACCTATGAGCCCCACAAACTCCCCCTTGTTAATTTTCAGGTTCACATCCTTTAAGGCTTGCTTTTCAAATGGTCCCCCGGGCATGTATATGTAATTTAAGTTTTCTATAGTAATTGACATTTTTATTCCTCCAACTGACGGATTGAGAATCGCTTCAATAAATTGTATCAGTTTTTGATTAATTTTATTAGTTCATTGGAACAATCTTCTACGGTTAAAACATCCTGTCTGACGTCAATGCCATCTTTCCTAAGTTCAAATAAAAGCTCTGTTACCTGCGGTACATCCAACCCCACCTTTTTAAGCTTCTCAACCTTACTGAATACCGCCTTAGGCTTATCATCCATGATTATACTGCCCTTCTCCATAACAACTACACGGTCGGCTTCTACAGCTTCATCCATATAATGTGTGATAAGTACTACCGTGATTCCTTCCTCTTTATTAAGCTTCTTAATGGTATTAATGACTTCCCTTCGTCCTATTGGGTCAAGCATTGCCGTGGGCTCATCCAAGACAATACATTCAGGCTTCATTGCAATGACTCCTGCAATAGCAATCCTTTGCTTTTGCCCTCCAGATAGAAGGTGCGGCGCATGCTTTCTATATTCATACATTCCAACGACATTCAAGGCATAATCCACCCTTTGTCGGATTTCTTTCGGGTCAACCCCCAGATTTTCCGGTCCAAAAGCAACATCTTCTTCTACTGTAGTAGCTACAATTTGATTATCCGGATTCTGAAATACCATTCCTACTGTCTGCCTTATATCCCACTGCAGATTTTCATATGAGGTATCCATATCCTTAATAAATACTGCCCCCTGCACAGGCCGTAAAAGGCCGTTAAAATGCTTTGCAAGGGTAGATTTCCCTGAACCGTTGTGCCCAAGTATGGCGACAAACTCACCTTTATTGATCTTCAAATTGATATTATTAAGAACCCAATCTGATTTATGTTCTTCATCGTTATGATAAGTATAACTCAAATTTACGACATTTATCATATCTTCCATATTAATCACCGCTTATTGTAGTCTTAGTATCTTAGCCCCAATTAATATACACCTTTTACTGCCAAGTGTCAAATCAGATTTCCCAGCGTCCTGATGCTCCACAGGGTAAAACAAGTCCGGTACGGGTTATGGGCAATCCAATCTCATCGGAAACTGCCTTTCCCCCATACTTTTTAACCATGGATAGCGTAAGAATATTGGTTAGCACCGACGGTGCCAGTCCTGTAGTGTACGAATTTATAAGAAAAAATACAGGATTCTGGGACAATACTTCCATGCAAGCTTCAATTAAACCATAAAGCTCATCTTCTATTTTCCATACTTCACCATTTGGCCCCCTGCCATATGACGGAGGGTCCATAATAATAGCATCATATTTCCTTCCACGGCGGTTTTCTCTTTTTACAAACTTCAAAACATCATCAACAATAAACCTTACAGGCCTGTCTGCCAGACCTGACGATGCCAGATTCTCCTTTGCCCATGTAACCATACCTTTGGACGCATCGACATGACAAACCTCCGCGCCTGCAGATGCAGCAGCAACAGTTGCACCACCTGTATAGGCAAATAGATTCAGAACCCGTACGGTCCTTTTCTGATTGCTTATTTTATCAATAATCCAATTCCAATTGACAGCCTGCTCAGGAAACAGGCCTGTGTGCTTAAATCCCATTGGCTTTACATTAAAGGTCAGATTTTTATATTTTATTTCCCACTTCTCGGGAATATTTTTTATAATCTCCCATCGACCTCCGCCGCTGCTGCTTCGATGGTAATGTCCATGTACTTTGTTCCACATGCCGTTTTCATCGTTCATGGGCCAAATAACTTGCGGGTCGGGGCGTCTTAAAATAATATCTCCCCATCTTTCCAGCTTTTCGCCATTGCCTGTATCGATAACCTCGTAGTCTTTCCAATCATCTGCAATCCACATACATATCCTCCTAAGATGTACTTCAATGATTTTACCATTACAATTAGTGTACGTCAATATTTATGAATCAATGACAAAAAAAATAGAAAGCATAAATGCTTTCCATTCTTCTACAATATTAAACTAATTCAATGATAGCCATCGGGGCTGCGTCCCCTCTTCTGGGACCGATTTTTACAATCCTTGTATATCCACCCTGGCGATCTGCATATTTGGGTGCAATCTCGTCAAACAGTTTCTTTACCACATCTTCTTTTGTAATATATGCAAGGGCCTGCCTTCTTGAATGCAGTGAACCCTCCTTGCCAAGGGTAATCATCTTTTCAGTCATACTTCTAACTTCCTTAGCCTTGGCTTCGGTAGTTTCTATTCTGCCATGTTCCAGTACAGAAGTAACCAGACCTCTTAACATTGCTATTCTATGGTCAGTAGCACGACCTAACTTTCTAGTACCAGGCATAGTTTTACACCTCCTTAAAGCCTACTCTTCTTCTTTCGCCAGACTCAAACCTAAAGCACTCAGCTTCTGAATTACTTCCTCTAAGGATTTTCTACCCAGATTCCGTACTTTCATCATATCCTCTTCGGTTTTGCTGATAAGATCTTCAACCGTATTAATACCGGCACGTTTGAGACAATTATATGACCTTACAGACAAATCAAGCTCTTCAATGGTCATTTCAAGAACTTTTTCTTTCTTGGTCTCTTCTTTTTCAACCATGATTTCAGTATGTTTTGCATCATCCGAAAGGTCAATAAACAGATTCAAATGTTCACTAAAAACTTTAGCACCAAGGCTTATCGCTTCATCAGGTTTTATCGTTCCGTTCGTCCATAATTCAAGGGTCAGCTTGTCATAATCGGTTACCTGACCCACACGTGTATTTTCTACAGTATAGTTTACCTTTAATACAGGTGTGTATATTGAATCCACAGGAATCAATCCTATGGGCTGTCCTGGAACCTTATTCTTTTCAGCCGGAACATATCCACGACCTTTGTTAAGCATAATCTCCATATACAGCTTGGCATCCTCATTAAGAGTAGCTATATGAAGCTCCGGATTCAGAATTTCAACGTCAGCATCGGCTTTAATATCCTTAGCCTTGATTTCTCCTTCCCCTTCTGCCTCAATATAAACTAATTTAGGACCGTCTGAATGGAGTTTTATTGCTAAGTTTTTAATATTTAATATTATTTCGGTAACATCCTCTTTTACACCCGGAATTGTAGAGAATTCATGAAGTACTCCGTCAATCTTTACGGAAGTAGCCGCAACTCCGGGCAAGGATGACAGCAGAATTCTTCTTAACGAATTACCTAAGGTAATTCCATATCCTCGTTCAAGAGGCTCAACAACATATTTGCCATATGTGCCGTCTTCACTCATTTCGACACATTCAATCTTTGGCTTTTCAATTTCTATCATTCATAACCCTCCCTTAACTGCTAGTTTATTGACTCATTTTCCTGAGGGCAACTGATCCGAATAACCAGCCAGCATATTAACATGCTCCTAGTTTTATATATAATTATTACTTTGAATACAACTCTACAATTAAGTGTTCTTCTATTGGCAAATCAATATCTTCTCTTGAAGCCAGATTTACTACCTTTGCTTCCAAGGTATCTCTGTTCAAATCCAGCCACTTAGGAATTACTTTTCCTTCAGTAGCTTCCAAAACGGACTTTATTTTAACGGAACTTCTGCTTTTTTCACGAATAGAGATAACATCTCCCTCTTTTACCAAATAGGAAGGGATATTCACTCTCTTTCCATTCACATTGAAATGCCCATGTCTTACTAATTGTCTTGCTTCCGGTCTTGATGTAGCAAAACCTAATCTATAAACAACGTTATCCAGTCTGCTTTCAAGTATTTGCAAAAGGTTTTCACCGGTAATACCTTTCTTCTTGGTAGCCATTTCAAAATATTTTTCAAACTGACTTTCAAGTACACCATAATATCTTCTTGCCTTTTGCTTTTCTCTTAACTGAATACCATATTCAGAAAGTTTCTTTCTACTTTGTCCATGTTGTCCAGGAGCATATGGTCTTCTAGCTACAGGACATTTATCAGTATAACATCTTTCTCCTTTAAGGAACAGCTTTTGTCCCTCTCTGCGGCAAAGTCTGCATACTGCTCCAGTATATCTTGCCATCTATCTTTACACCTCCCACAATATTAAATCAAACTCTTCTTCTCTTAGGCGGTCTGCAGCCATTATGAGGGATAGGAGTTACATCTTTTATCATATTAACTTCCAGACCTGCTGCCTGAAGTGCTCTGATTGCAGCTTCACGACCGGCACCAGGGCCCTTCACATATACTTCAACGGTTTTCAATCCATGTTCCATTGCTGCTTTTGCTGCAGCTTCTGCCGCCATTTGAGCAGCAAACGGTGTACTCTTTCTTGAACCTCTGAAGCCCAATCCACCGGCACTTGCCCATGAAATCGCATTACCCGCAATGTCAGTTATGGTAACAATCGTATTATTGAAGGTTGAACGGATATGCGCTGCTCCACGTTCAATATTCTTGCGTTCACGTCTTTTACGCGTAGTTCTTTTTGTAGCACTAGCCATGCTTCTCTATTCCCTCCTTTTACTTCTTCTTATTCGCTATTGTTCTCTTAGGACCTTTTCTGGTTCTTGCATTCGTCTTGGTTCTCTGGCCTCTTACAGGCAATCCTCTTCTATGTCTGTATCCTCTGTAACAGCCTATTTCCATAAGTCTCTTTATGTCCAAAGCTACTTGTCTTCTAAGGTCACCTTCTACCTTGTAATCCTTATCAATAATTTCCCTTAGCTTTGCTACCTCATCATCCGTAAGATCTCTTACTCTTGTGTCAGGATTAATGCCTGTTTTAGCAAGAATCTCATTGGACCTTTTTCTACCGATACCATATATATAAGTCAGCCCGATTTCAACGCGCTTTTCTCTCGGTAAATCAACACCAGCTATTCTAGCCATTTACAACTTACACCTCCCATAAGTTTAATGACAATTGACAATTGACAATGGACAATTCATTCCATTTCATCAACTGTCAACCGCACCCAAATTGAAACAAATATGATTCGTAAAACAAATTTATATGATAACTGTTAAGAAATAAACCTCTTAGGGTTTATTCAGCCGCGCTTACCAGTTATACTCAAAATTTAAAAAACACCATTAATAATAATAGAGCATCAATATTAAATTGTCAATTGTCCATTATCAATTGCCAAGTCTGAAATTAACCTTGCTTTTGTTTATGCTTTGGGTTTTCACATATTACCCTTATTCTGCCTTTTCTCTTAATAATTTTACATTTCTCACATATAGGTTTTACTGAAGGTCTTACTTTCATCTGTTACCCTCCTTTCAAACAAAACCGGAAACTTTGTATCCATATGATACAAACCTCATTTATTACAAAATAATTAAGACTGTTCCCTATTTAGCACGCCATGTAATACGTCCGCGAGTCAAATCATATGGAGAAAGCTCCACAGTTACCTTATCACCGGGGAGAATTCTGATAAAATTCATTCTTAATTTTCCCGAAATATGAGCCAGAATTCTATGTCCGTTCTCCAGTTCAACCTGGAACATAGCATTCGGCAAGGACTCCACTACCGTGCCTTCAACTTCCAAAACATCTTCTTTAGCCAAGGAACATACCTCCTTTTATAACAACAACTATACGATACCTTCCTATTCAGCGCTGTCATCATTAAAATGCCGTAGACATTTTCTTATCTCCGCATTGGTTACTTCTTGAGATTTATTGATCTTATCTTTTATAGTTTGTATTTCACTTTCATTTGAGCTCAGCTTTTTTACAATCTGCAGATGCTTGAGTTTCTTTTTCTTCGGCTTCTCAACCCGTCTTATATCACCATCTGCAATAAATACATGATTTTCATCTGCTCTCTCAATGATGATAAAATGGCGGCCTTTGTCACGTCCTGCTTTAGAAATAACTATATCTCCAGGATACATATCCACTTGTATCACCTCGTCAGTATCTCGGGAGCACCGTTTGTTATTGCAATGGTATTCTCATAATGAGAAGACAAGCTATTATCAGCCGTCACTACCGTCCAGTTATTTGACAGTATTCTGACATGATACTTACCTGCATTTACCATAGGCTCAATTGCTAATGTCATACCTGCCCGCAATCTCGGTCCTCTGCCCGGATTACCGTAATTAGGTACCTGTGGTTCTTCATGCATTTGCCGCCCAATCCCGTGACCTACAAACTCTCGGACAACCGAGTACCCATGCTTTTCGACATACTGCTGAATAGCAGATGATATATCCGAAAGCCTATTGCCTTCAACAGCATACTTAATACCCTCGTAAAAACTCTCCTCAGTAACTCGAATCAGTCTAGCGGCTTCTTCAGAAATATTACCTACAGGATAAGTTTTCGCTGCATCACCATGGTATCCCTTGTAAATTGCTCCAATATCTATACTAATAATATCTCCATCTTTTAACTTGTTTAAACTTGGAATACCATGAACAACCTGCTCATTTACAGAGGTACATATACTGGCCGGAAATCCGTTATAGCCTTTAAAGGATGGAACAGCATCCTGACTACGTATATACTGCTCTGCTATTTCGTCCAATTCTTTGGTTGTTATACCCGGCTTAATAGCCTTCTCCAATAACCTGTGAGTATCAGCTACAATACGCCCAGCTTCCCTCATAAGTTCAATTTCCTGGGATGACTTTATGGTAATCATTTATTCCACCTCTAATGCTTTTAACACTTCCCGTGTTGTATCCTTGATTTCTTCCTGTCCTTTTGCTATTACCAAAAGATTTTTTCTCCTATAATACTCTTTAAGAGGTTCGGTTTGATGATGATATACCTTCAGCCTGCTTTTAACCGTTTCCGGATCATCATCTTTTCGTCTGTACAGCTGACCGCCACAAATATCACATTTACCTTCGTTTACAGGCCTTTTATACTGCATATGATATGTGGCACCACAGTTTATGCATTCTCTTCTCCCGGATATTCTGGCAATAATTTCTTCATCTTCAACCTCAATACTGAGCACCTTATCGATATTAACAGACATATTGGACAAAGCTTCAGCCTGAGGAACCGTTCTTGGAAATCCGTCTAATATAAACCCGTTTTTACAATCATCTTCATTTAATCTGTGCTTTATAATTTCAATCACAACATCATCCGGTACCAATAATCCGCGATCGATATACTGCTTTGCTTCTTTCCCAAATTCAGTTTCTTCTCTTATTTCATTACGTATAATCATGCCTGTAGAAATCGTCGGAATATTGAATTTTTTCGAAAGCACCTCTGCCTGTGTACCTTTTCCGGCTCCCGGCGCCCCTAAAATTACCAGTCTCATTTATATCACTCTTTTCCAATTGCAAATTGTGAACAATAGTTAACAATTGTTAAATTAACTTTAACAATCGTTAAACACTGTTCAACAATTTTCAATTATTCAAGGAATCCCTTGTAATGTCTCATAAGCATCTGAGACTCAACCTGTTTAACCGTTTCCAGAGCTACCCCAACAACGATCAGCAATGTTGTTCCGCCAAGGCCGATATTTACCTTCACTGTGTAGTTCATAAAAATAGGTAATACGGCAATCAATGCGAGGAATATTGCTCCTGCAAGAGTAATCCTGGATAATACTCTGTTAATATAATCAGAAGTCGGTTTTCCTGGTCTGATACCCGGAATGAAGCCACCGTTCTTTTTCATATTGTTTGCTATCTCTACAGGACTAAACTGAATAGCAGTATAGAAATAGGTAAAGAAAATAATCAATAGGAAATAACATACTGCGTAAAACCATGATCGTGGTGAAATAAACTCCAAAAAGCTATACCAAAATGTTCCCGGTTGGGGTTGTGTGAAAAATTGTGCTATGGTCGATGGAAATGCCATAATGGACATAGCAAATATAATTGGAATAACACCGGCCATGCTTACTTTGATAGGTATATGGGTGCTTTGTCCGCCGTACATTTTTCTACCTACTATTCTCTTAGCATATTGAACCGGTATTCTTCTTTCCGCTTCGTTCATCAGTACAACAACTGCAATAACAGCTAATCCGAATATCAAGAGTATAATTAATGTAAAGATATTCAATTGCTTATTCAATACACTTTGGTATAATGTATAGGCCATACTTGGAATTCTGGCTACTATACCGGCAAATATCAATAGTGAAATACCATTTCCAATTCCTTTTTCAGTTATTTGTTCTCCCAGCCACATCAAAAACGCAGTTCCTGCCGTAAAGGTTAATGTAATAGTTACATAAGAAGCGAAATTAGGGTTATTGATAGCTCCCCTCAATCCGAAGAAAAGACCCGTTGCCTGAATGAATGCAAGAACAACCGTACCGTATCTTGTATATTGAGCGATAATCTTTCTTCCTTCTTCGCCTTCCTTAGCCAATCTTTCAAGACTAGGTATTGCAACAGTAAGAAGCTGCATAATAATGGATGAATTAATGTAAGGTGTTATACTCATGGCAAAAATCGTTGCATTACCAAAAGCACCGCCTGTTAGTGTATCTAACAATCCGAATAATGAGTTCCCATCGCCAATCATATTTTTCAACGCTTGAGCATTCATACCGGGAACCGGAATATACGAACCTAATCGAAAAACAAGGAGCAATAGTACGGTATAGAGCATTCTTTTTCTCAGATCCGGTATCTTCCAAGCATTTCTCAGTACTTGAAACACTTTACATCACCTCTACCTTTCCTCCTGCTGATTCTATTTTCTCTGCGGCTGTCTTGCTAAACCTGGATGCCTTTATGGTAAGACTCTTGGTAATTTCTCCTCTTCCAAGAACAACTACTCCGTCCTTAATGCTTTTAATAACTCCGGCCTCTTTAAGCAATTCAGGAGTAACAACGGTATTATTATCAAATCTTTCAAGATCTGATACATTGATTTCCACATACTGTTTAGCAAATATATTCGTAAAGCCTCTCTTTGGAATACGTCTGTGGAGCGGCATTTGTCCACCTTCAAAACCAGGTCTTACTCCTCCGCCTGAACGGGCATTTTGACCCTTGTGGCCTCTGCCGGCGGTTTTACCGTTACCTGAACCATGCCCTCTTCCTTTTCTCTTAGGCTCAAATTTAGAACCTGGTGCGGGCTGTAATTCATACAATTTCATTTGCTACACCTCCCCTAATTTATATTTCTTCTACATTAATAAGGTGTGATACTTTATTCAGCATTCCTCTTATTTGTGGAGTATCCTGTTTTTCCACAACATCTCTTATTTTCTTTAAGCCAAGTGCCTTTACAGTTGCGATCTGGTCATCCTTACAACCAATCACACTTTTAACCAGTGTTATTTTGAGTTTCGCCACTGAAGTTCCCTCCTAACCTAACAATTCTTCAACAGTCTTCCCTCTTAATTTTGCAACATCTTCTGCTCTCTTAAGATTCATTAAACCGTTGATGGTTGCGTTCACCATATTCCTCGGATTATTGGAACCGAGTGATTTTGTTCTTATATCTCTGATACCTGCTGACTCAAGTACCGCTCTGACAGGGCCGCCGGCAATAACTCCGGTACCAGGTCCTGCTGGTTTTAGCAATACGCAGCCTGCTCCGTACTTACCTATAATTTCATGTGGGATTGTTGTATCTACTAAGGGAACACTAATAAGATTCTTTTTTGCATCTTCAATACCTTTTCTGATTGCATCAGGTATTTCTGCTGCTTTTCCCATACCGCAACCTACATGACCATTTTCATCTCCAACTACAACCAAAGCACTGAATCTAAAGGTTCTACCACCCTTAACAACCTTAGCAACACGGTTAATGCTAACAACCTTTTCTTTTAGATCCAACGTACTGGCATCAATGCGCTGTGCCATATTCTCCCTCCTTATTAAAATTCTAGTCCGCCCTCTCTTGCACCTTCTGCAAGTTCAAGAACTCTTCCATGATACAGGTAACCGCCTCTATCAAAAACAACCTGTTTTATCCCATTTTCAATGGCCTTTTTGGCAATCAGCTTTCCTACTTCTCTGGCTGCTTGCTTATTGCCGCCATATCCAAGATCCTTTAATTCTTTGTCAAGCGAAGAAGCAGCAACAAGAGTTCTTCCTGCTTCATCATCGATAACCTGAGCATATATATTCTTAAGGCTTCTATAGACGTTCAGTCTTGGACGTTCTGCTGTTCCGTATACTTTTTTTCTAACCCTTACATGACGTCTCAGCCTTGCTTCGTTGCTATTTGGCTTTTTAATCACTCTTAATCACTCCTCTCCTACTTCTTGCCTTTACCGCCTGTCTTACCTTCCTTACGTCTGATTACTTCAGTTACATATTTAATACCTTTACCCTTGTATGGTTCAGGCAATCTCTTTTCTCTGATTTTTGCGGCATATTCACCTACTGCCTGTTTGTCTGCACCTTTTATAATAATTCTGTTTGGCGCAGGTACTTCCGAAGTAATGCCTGCAGGATCTTCCATTTCTACCGGATGCGAGTATCCAAGGGAAAGTATAATTTTCTTGCCTTGTTTTTGTGCTCTGTATCCTACACCATTAATCTCCAGTTCTTTTTCAAATCCTTTTGTAACACCTTCCACCATATTTGCGATCAGTGTCCTGGTCAATCCGTGCAGTGCTTTATGCATTTTAATATCTGACGGTCTTTGCACAATTATTTGACCGTTTTCAAGCTTTATAATCATATCCCTATGAAGCTTTTTGCTAAGTGTGCCATTGGGACCTTTTACAGTAACCAAATTATCATTTTCAATTTTTACATCTACACCCTTAGGTACTTCAATAGGCATTCTACCAATTCTTGACACTTTCTACACCTCCTCGAACTTCAATAAGACTTACAAATATAGCAATCGTAATTACCATATAAACGCCAAAACTTCGCCGCCCACATTTTCTTTTCTTGCCTTTTTATCAGTCATAACTCCCTTTGAAGTGGAAATTATTGCGATTCCCAAACCCTTCAATACTCTCGGAAGTTCATCTTTTGAAGCATAAACTCTTAAACCGGGCTTGCTGATTCTTTTCAGTCCGCTGATAACTTTCTCTTTATTGGCACCATACTTAAGAGTTATTCTTATAATACCCTGTTTTCCGTCTTCTATAAACTGGTAATCCTTAATATATCCCTCTTCAAGCAGTATATCTGCTATAGCTCTCTTCAAATTTGAACCAGGAATATCTACAGAATCATGCCTAGCAGAATTCGCATTCCGAATGCGCGTTAACATATCTGCAATTGGATCGGTTATTTGCATTTACTATACCTCCTTCCATAGTCTCCCTATTACCAACTAGCCTTCTTAACTCCAGGTATTTGTCCCTTATAGGCCAACTCTCTGAAGCAAATACGGCATATACCAAATTTTCTTAAATACGCATGAGGACGCCCACAGATTTTACATCTGTTATAGGCTCTTGTGCTATATTTAGGTTTTCTTTGTTGTTTCAAGATCATTGCCTTTTTTGCCACACAATTCCCTCCTCTCAGCTACGTTGGAACGGCGCACCCATAAGGGTAAGCAATTCTCTAGCTTCTTCATCGGTCTTGGCTGTAGTTACAAATATGATGTCCATTCCTCTGACCTTATCAATCTTATCATAATCTATTTCAGGGAAAATTAACTGTTCTTTGATACCTAAGGCATAATTGCCTCTTCCGTCAAAAGAATTCGGGTTAATTCCTCTAAAGTCTCTTACTCTTGGCAATGCTACATTGAAAAGTCTGTCGATAAATTCATACATTCTGTCACTTCTCAATGTTGCTTTACAACCTATATTCATACCCTGTCTTACTTTAAAAGCAGCCACAGACTTTTTCGCCTTTGTAATGACCGGCTTTTGTCCGGTTATAAGTGCCAATTCATTAACTGCAGATTCAAGGGCCTTAGCATTATCCTTTGCTTCGCCAACACCCATATTAACTACTACCTTTTCAATTTTCGGTATCTGCATAGGGCTTTTATAATTAAACTTTTTCATAAGAGCAGGTGCAACTTCGTTAAAATATTTGTCTTTCATTCTTGACATGTATATTTACCTCCTTTCGTAATATATCTAGTCTTTGAACATTTCTCCGCAGTGTTTGCAGTATCTTACCTTATCCCCGTTTTCCAGCACTTTTCTTCCTATGCGGGTAAGCTTACCGCATTTATCACAAACATGCATTACATTTGAAGCATCAATAGGTGCTTCCTGCTTGATAATTCCGCCTGTTTCACCTTGTCTTCTGGGCTTGGTATGCTTTGTTACCATATTTACGCCCTCGACAATTACTTTTCTTTCCTCAGGGAATACTGCCAACACCTTTCCTATCTTTCTGTCTTTGCCTGATCTTCTATCTTTACCGGCAATTACGGCAACCGTATCGCCTTTTTTAATATGCATCTTTTTACTCAAGTGTGCCACCTCCTTAACTACAGTACTTCTGGGGCTAATGATAATATTTTCATGTATTCCTTATCCCTTAATTCTCTTGCAACAGGCCCAAAAATACGTGTTCCTCTCGGGTTCTTATCGTCTCTTATAAGAACAGCCGCATTTTCATCAAATTTTATATATGAGCCGTCCGATCTTCTTAAACCTTTAACGGATCTTACAACTACTGCTTTAACAACATCACCTTTTTTAACAACTCCGCCAGGTGTTGCTTTCTTAACAGAAGCAATGATTACATCACCGATATTCGCATACCGTCTTTTGGAACCTCCCAGTACTCTAATGCACATGAGTTCCTTCGCACCGGTATTGTCAGCTACTCTCAGAAGTGTTTGCTGTTGAATCATGGCTATTCCTCCTTCCTGCATTACTGTGCTTTTTCAACAATTTCAACCAATCTCCATCTTTTCTCTTTGCTTAACGGTCTTGTTTCCATAACTTTAACTCTATCGCCGACAGCACATTCATTATGTTCATCATGTGCCTTTAATTTATAAGTTCTCTTAACAATTTTCCCATAAAGCGGATGTCTGACACTATCCTGAATAGCAACAACAATGGTTTTATCCATTTTATTACTAACAACCTTGCCAATGATTACTTTTCTGTTGCCTCTTTCCTTCACTATAACTACCTCCTTTCAGAACGAATCAAACCGTTCCCTTCAATTCTCTTTCACGAAGGATGGTTTTAACTCTGGCAATAGATTTTTTTACTTCTTTAATTCTCATAGGATTATCCAATTGATTTGTTGCGTGTTGAAATCTCAAGTTGAATAACTCGGATTTTAACTCTTTGAGCTTTTCTTGCAATTCAACTGATGTCAATTCGCGCACCTGATTAGCCTTCATTATCTTCACCACCCATTTCTTCCTGATCCCGGACCACAAATTTGCACTTTATGGGTAACTTATGCATTGCCAGTCTCATAGCTTCTTTTGCAACTTCTTCGGAAACTCCGCCAATTTCAAACAAAACTCTTCCCGGCTTAACAACTGCTACCCAATATTCCGGTGAACCTTTACCGCTACCCATACGGGTTTCAGCAGGTTTTTCCGTAATTGGCTTGTCTGGGAAAATCTTAATCCAAACTTTACCGCCTCTTTTTATATAACGTGTCATTGCTATTCTGGCAGCTTCAATCTGATTGCTGGTAATCCACGCAGGCTCCAAAGCTTGTAACCCATAATCACCATAGGTAACCTTATTACCTCTGGTCGCTTTACCGGTCATGCGCCCACGCATTACTCTACGATATTTTACTCTCTTAGGTAATAACATGATTATTTTCCTCCTTCCACTTTAGGCTGCTTCTTGCTTTCAGGAAGAACCTCCCCTTTGTAAATCCATACCTTTACGCCGATTTTTCCGTAAGTAGTATCGGCTTCCCAGAAACCGTAATCAATATCTGCTCTTAAGGTCTGCAAAGGTATAGTACCTTCATGATAGTGTTCAGTTCTTGCTATTTCAGCTCCGCCCAAACGACCTGAAACGGATGTCTTAATACCCTTTGCTCCCATTTTCATTGCTCTTGCCATTGCCTGCTTCATTGCTTTTCTGAAGGATATTCTCTTCTCAAGCTGAGCAGCAATGTTTTCTGCAACCAACTGAGCATCCAAATCAGGTACTTTTATCTCAACAATATTTATTGCAACATTCTTTCCTGTCATATTCTCCAATTGCTTTTTGAGCTTATCAATTTCAGAGCCGCCTCTTCCGATAATAATCCCGGGCTTAGCCGCATGAATATTTATCTTTACCCGATTTGCAGCTTTTTCAATTTCTATCTTAGAAACACCTGCAATAAAAAGCTCTTTTTTAATAAACTTTCTGATTCTATAATCTTCTACAAGGTTATCACCAAAAACATTGTCATTCGCATACCACTTTGAATCCCAGTCTTTGATGATACCAACTCTTAATCCATGTGGATTTACCTTCTGGCCCATTATCTAACCTCCTTTTCGATTATTCCTTTTCTTTCAAAACCAACGTAATATGACTGGTTCTTTTTCTTATCCTATATGCTCTTCCTTGCGCTCTCGGCATTATCCTCTTTAATGTAGGGCCTTGATTCGCATAAGCTTCAGCAATATATAACTTATCAACATCCATATTATGATTATTCTCCGCATTGGCTATTGCTGAGTTTAATAACTTTTCCAAAATCTCAGAAGCTGCTTTTGGAGTATGTTTTATTATTGATATAGCTTCTCCAACGGGCTTATTTCTAATTAAATCTATAACAATTTTAACCTTTCTGGGTGATATACGCGCATATCTAAGTGTTGCTCTAGCTTCCATGATCAATTATCCTCCTTTCATTTCTTTTAGATCTTTTCAGTCCAAAAGAACGAATTATTTGCCACCTGATGTTTTAGCACCAGCATGCCCTCTAAAGGTTCTTGTAGGAGCAAATTCTCCCAACTTATGACCTACCATATCTTCAGTTATATATACGGGAACGTGCTTTCTTCCATCATGAACTGCTATTGTATGTCCAACCATTTCCGGAAATATTGTAGAACTTCTGGACCATGTTTTTAATACTCTTTTCTCTCCGGATGCATTCATGTCCATTATTCTTTTCAAAAGCTTCGCATCAACATAAGGCCCTTTTTTCACCGATCTACCCATCCTTGTGCCTCCTTCCATACTAATCACACTATTGACAAACAAAGATTGCCACTAAATAATTTATTTCTCATTTCTGCGCTTAACAATAAACTTGCTGGATTTATTCTTCTTGTTTCTTGTCTTATATCCAAGTGCCGGTTTACCCCAAGGAGTAACAGGGCTTGGTCTTCCGATAGGAGACTTACCTTCACCACCACCATGCGGATGGTCGTTAGGATTCATAACTACACCACGAACCGTAGGTCTCCAGCCCATGTGTCTCTTTCTACCGGCCTTACCGATTGACACATTCTCATGGTCAATATTTCCTACCTGTCCAATGGTAGCTTTACAATTTAATCGAATCATTCTAACTTCGCCGGAAGGTAACCTTAACTGAACATAATCGCCTTCTTTAGCCATAATCTGAGCATAGTTACCTGCTGCTCTTACTAACTGTGCTCCCTTTCCTGGCTTTAATTCAACATTGTGTACAAGCGTACCTACAGGAATATCTTTCAGCAGCAATGTGTTACCGGGCTTAATGTCGGCACCGGCACCGGAAATAACCTTATCGCCTACTGATAATCCCAAAGGTGCAATGATATATCTTTTTTCTCCGTCCTCATATTGAAGAAGAGCTATATTAGCAGTTCTGTTCGGATCATATTCAATGGCTAATACCTCTGCAGGTATTCCATCCTTATCTCTTTTGAAATCAATGATTCTATATTTCCTCTTTACTCCGCCACCTCTATGACGAACGGTGATTCTACCGTATGAGTTTCTACCTGAATTTTTCTTTAACGGTTCAAGCAAAGATTTTTCTGGCTCAGTTTTTGTAATCTCCTCAAAAGTAGAAACAGTCATAAATCTTCTGGCAGGAGAAGTAGGATTATATTTCTTAATTGGCATATCCTTCTCACTCCATTCTTTTTTTAATTATAATTAAGCCATTCCTTCAAAGAACTCAATGGTTTTGCTGTCTTCTGTCAATTTAACAATAGCTTTTTTCCAATCCGGTCTTTTACCTGTATGAACACCCATTCTCTTAATCTTACCTAAAACTCTCATAGTATTTACACTTTCTACTTTAACACCAAATACTTCTTCTACAGCCTTTTTGATTTCAATCTTATTCGCGTCAAGTGCTACAGCGAAGGTGTACTTCCTATCTGCAAGCTGATCCATGCTATGCTCAGAAATAATCGGTCTGATAATGATATCATGAGCATCTCTCATTATGCATACACCTCCTCAATTTTTGCAACTGCATCTTTTGTAACTATAAACTTATTATGGTTGAGAATATCATAAACATTCAACGTATTAACAAGTGTTGTTGTTACTCCCGGAATGTTATTGGCTGATCTTCTTACAACCTCATCCTTTTCAGGAAGTACAATCAATGCCTTTGTATCGACATTAAGATTTTTCAAAATCTTTACCATTTCTTTTGTCTTAATTTCGCTCAAATTCAAAGAATCCAATACCAATATATCATTATCCGCAACCTTTGAGCTGAGAGCGGACTTCATTGCTACTCTCTTTACCTTCCTGTTTAATCTGTAGCTGAAATCTCTTGGCTTTGGACCAAACACAACTCCACCCTTCGTCCATTGTGGAGCTCTGATACTACCTTGTCTTGCTCTACCGGTACCTTTCTGTCTCCAAGGCTTAATTCCACCGCCGCGAACTTCAGCTCTGGTTTTAGTACTTTGAGTACCTTGTCTCTGGTTCGCCAGATAATTTACAACTACCTGGTGGAGAACTGTTTTATTGATTTCTGCACCAAAAACGTTATCATTTAATTCAATATCTCCAACTTGATTACCGTTTATATCATATACAGCCACTTTAGGCATATTACATCCTCCTTTCTCATCAATCTGTATTAAGCTTTCACTGTATCTTTGATTACTACTAAGCCACCCTTAGGTCCGGGTATTGCGCCTTTTACCAAAAGAAGATTCTTTTCAACATCAACTTTGACAACATCAAGATTCTGAATAGTTACCTTTTCTACACCAAGATGTCCTGGCAGCTTCTTTCCTTTAAATACTCTTGACGGATTACTTGCAGCACCCATGGAACCTGCACCACGATGGTATCCGGAACCGTGAGCCATAGGTCCTCTGTGAGTTCCCCATCTCTTTATGGCTCCCGCGAAGCCTTTACCTTTTGTATAACCGCTTACATCAACTCTGTCGCCTACTGCAAATACATCTACTTTAATTACGTCTCCAACATTAAGTTCAGCGGCATTTGAAAGCTTCAGCTCTCTTAAATATCTCTTATAAGGTACTTTTGCTTTATCAAAATGTCCCTTAATAGGCTTTGTAACATTTTTTTCTTTCTTATCAATAAATCCAACCTGTACTGCATCGTATCCATCATTATCCACAGTTTTTTTCTGAACAACTGTACATGGTCCTGCTTCTATAACTGTTACCGGAATCACTCTTCCTTCTTCATCAAAAAGCTGCGTCATCCCGATTTTTTTACCTAAAATTGCCTTATTCATGATAGCACCTCCTAAATGGTTATTGGTTCATATTTCCATATGAACATGACCTTTTTAAATAACAAATAATTACAATTTAATTTCAATATCTACACCAGCCGGCAAATCAAGTCTCATCAATGCATCAACTGTTTTCGGTGTAGGAACCAGAATATCAATCAGTCTCTTATGAGTTCTCATTTCAAACTGCTCACGGGAATCCTTGTACTTATGCACTGCTCTCAGAATAGTAATAACCTCCTTCTGAGTCGGCAGTGGGATAGGACCTGATACCTTTGCCCCTGTTCTTTTTGCAGTTTCTACAATTTTTTCGGCTGATTGATCCAGTAACATGTGGTCATAAGCCTTTAATCTGATTCTGATTTTTTGCTTTGCTGCCATACGTTTCCCTCCTTCAAGGCATTATTTTGGTTGTACGACAGTAAAAACTGTACACTGTGCCGGGTGTTTCATAACTACTTATTATTAAACCCAGATTACCGTCTTCAGACATAACCTGGGCACAAAAATCCACATTAAGCACATAATGCTTAAAGCACAATTTATTCACCATGAACAACTTTAACAAGCCGTGATTACACACAGCTCTAGCCTTCAAATTAAACCTTTCCAACAAGGTTTTAATCTAAAGTATTAAAGTGTACAGTGACTCTGTCGCCCGGTTTCATGAATCGGACATTCTCCGCAGAAATTCCCTAACTCACAGGTCAGCAACCTTCTGCATCATCGTATGCCATGTCACAACTCTTATATATTACATGATTTTATTGAATTTGACAAGGGTTTTTTTTAAAGTTTTTTTAGATTTTTTGTTTATTTTAAATATTTTATGGTGTATATTATTAATAGTTTATTTATAAGGAGTTGCACTTATTTATATGAAGAGCATTATTGTTAAGCCAAATGATGCCAATCAACGGATTGACAAGTTTTTACAAAAATATTTTAAATCCATGCCGACCAGTATGATCTATAAATATATCAGGAAAAAACGTGTTAAAGTCAATGGAAAAAAAGTTGATGTCGGGTATAAGCTTGTCGAAGACGATGTGATTGATTTATATATTAATGACGAATTTTTTGAAGATACAAAACCTCAAAAAAACTTTGAACCGATAAAAGCAAATATTGATATTGTATATGAAGATGAAAATATTATATTAGTAGATAAAAAACCGGGAATGGCAGTTCATGCTTATGAAGATAAACAGGCAGACACACTTGTTGCACACATACAAAGCTATTTATATGCCAAAGGCGAATATAACCCCGAGCTTGAAAATACTTTTGCTCCTGCATTATGCAACAGAATCGACCGCAACACCGGTGGAATCGTTATAGCTGCCAAAAATGCGGAAGCACTGAGAATAATTAATGAAAAAATAAAAAACAAAGAGATAAAAAAGTATTATCTCTGTATTGTGCAGGGAATTCTTGATAAAAAGCAGGACGAGCTTATCGGATACCTTATAAAAGATAACTCATTAAATCGTGTATCTGTTTTTGACAATCCAATGCCCGGAGCAAAAAATATTATTACCCGATACAGGGTGTTAAAGGAAAAGAATAATATGAGCCTTTTGGAAGTTGAATTAATTACAGGAAGAACCCATCAGATACGAGCTCATTTTGCTCATATAGGCCATCCTCTGCTCGGAGACAGCAAATACGGCAGCAACACGTTCAACCGTTCCATGAATTTTAAATATCAGGCACTATATTCTTATAAATTGAAATTTGATTTTAACGAGGCAGGAATGTTGAATTATTTGAAGGGCAGAACATTTGAAGTTAAAAATATTGATTTTATAAAAAATTTTTTATGATAAATTTAGGGCGGACAGAGTCGTCCGCCCCTACCTCAACATAGAAAAATATTGTTAAATTAATTTAGTTGACAACATTTCAAATGAATTAATCATAATTCTTCAATACCGATATTACCTTGTATCCACTTTCATTCAGCTTATTCAGCAATTCATCCACATTTAGAGTATTGACACGTATAATCAGCTCATCTCTGTAAACACCCAAATGCGTGATATTGATATCAAATTCCGCAATAATTTTAGCTACTGCTGCTAATACTCCCGGCTTGTTTTCTTCGATTCTGACCGATATTCTGGTACCTTTGTCTCTAAAGCCCATAAGCTCTGTAAAAGCTGAAAAAATGTCGGTTTCGGTTATAATTCCTACCAACTTCTCTCCTTCCAATACGGGTAATGCACTTATTTCATTATCCCTCATGATAACAGCAGCTTCTTCTAACAACGTATCCGGAGAAACGGTTATTACGTCCTTCGTCATTATGGTAGAAACTTTTGTTTTGGACAGAAGATAATTAATTTCAAAAACACTAAGGGTTGTTGCCTTAGAAGGAGAAACTTCAAGCAGAGCCCTTTCGGTAATAATACCCACAAGCTTGCCCGACTTCACAACAGGCAATCTCCTGATTTTATGCTGACGCATTAACTCAAGTGCTTCAGCAATGGTTGCATCCGGCGTAACCGTATAGGGGTTTGATGACATCCTGCTCTTTACATACATAAAAATCATCCTCCTAGATATGCTTTTTTGATATCCTCGCTCTGTGCAAGCTCTTTTGCATCACCTTCCAATACAATTGTCCCCGTTTCTATTACATAGGCTCTATTCGCAATGGAAAGAGCCATGTTTGCGTTTTGCTCAACTAATAAAACGGTAGTGCCGGCCTCGTTTATATCCTTAATAATCGAAAATATCTCCTGCACCAGTAAAGGAGCCAAACCCATGGACGGCTCATCAAGCAGCAGAAGCTTCGGCTTTGACATCAAAGCTCTGCCCATAGCCAGCATTTGCTGTTCTCCACCACTTAATGTACCGGCAAGCTGATTGTATCTGGTTTTAAGAATGGGAAACCTGACATATACCTTTTCTAAGTCTTCTTTAATCCCTTTTTTATCTTTTCTTAAATACGCTCCCAACTCCAGATTCTCCAGGACGGTCATATCCGGAAAAATTCTTCTCCCTTCCGGGACATGAGAAATCCCCTTTTTAACAATATCTTTGGCACTAATACCGCTGATTATCTCTCCATTTAATTTTATTGTTCCCTTCGAAGGCTTCAGTAATCCGGAGATGGCTCTCAGTGTTGTGGTTTTTCCTGCTCCATTTGCTCCAATCAGAGTTACAATCTCACCCTCATTAATATTTAATGATATGTCTTTAAGAGCATGTATTACACCGTAATGAATATTTAAATCTTTTACCTCAAGCATCAGAAACCTCCTCTCCAAGGTATGCCTCAATAACACGCTTATTCTTCTTAATTTCATCCGGCATGCCTTCTGCTATAATCATTCCATAATCCAGCACATATATTCTCTCGCAAATTTTCATAACAAGAGACATGTCGTGTTCAATTAATAATATTGTTAATTTAAACTCTTCTCTTATCCATTGAATTAAATCTGTAAGCTCCGCAGTTTCATTGGGATTCATACCGGCAGCCGGCTCATCCAAAAGCAACAAAGACGGATTGGTAGCAAGTGCACGAGCAATCTCCAATCTTCTTTGTTCTCCATAAGGAAGGTTTTTTGCAAGCTCATTCTTTTTGGAATCCAACTTGAAAATTTTCAGAAGCTCCAAAGATTCTTCATGTACTTGAGTTTCTTCCTTAAAAAAAGAAGGTAATCTGAAAAATGCTGAGGCAAGTCCGTATTTTACATTTTTGTGCATTGCAATGCGCACATTATCCAACACAGTTAAATCTTTAAACAAACGAATATTTTGAAAAGTACGTGCTATACCACAATCGGTAATTTTATATGGCTTCAGATTATTTAATACCTTGCTGCCATTGCCTATGTCCAGTTCAATGGTTCCCGAGCTTGGAACATATACTCCGGTCAGAAGATTAAATAATGTAGTTTTTCCTGCTCCATTAGGTCCGATCAAGCCTACTAATTCTCCCTGATTAATAACCATATTTACATTCGATACTGCCGTAAGACCTCCGAATGACTTTGTCAGGTTTTTTACTGATAAAATTGGCATCTTTTTCACCTCAATCTACTGAATTTTATCTGCTTTCTTCTTAAACAGGCTGCTTAAGCTGAATTCTTTTGTTCCCATGAGTCCTTGAGGTCTATAAATCATAATGATGATAAGCAGCAGAGCATAGATAACCATCCTCAATTCCGGAAACGACTGAAGGTATGCAGAAATTAAAGCAAGCAGTATTGCTGCAAGAACAGAGCCTGTAATACTTCCCATTCCTCCAAGTACAACAATAACAAGAATATCAATAGATTTCATAAAATTAAACAAGTCAGGCTTTATAAAGTAAAAATAGTTGGAATACAACGCTCCTGCTATTCCTGCAAAAAAAGCTCCGATTACAAACGCCAGAACCTTATATTTTGTGGTATTGATACCCATTGATTCAGCAGCTATCTCATCCTCACGAATAGAAATACATGCTCTGCCATGAGAGGATTTAATAAAGTTTGAAATAATAATAATGGTTGCAGCTGTAAATACAAATAACCACGGCCAGTTGGTATACTGCGGTATTCCTGTAAGTCCTGCGGCCCCGCCTACATAATCAATATTAAGAAAAAGAATTCTTATGATTTCTGCCATTCCAAGTGTTGCTATTGCAAGATAGTCTCCTCTTAACCGGAGTGTAGGAATTCCTATAAGAAACCCTACCAATGAGGCTACAAGTGCTCCTGCAAACAGTCCAATTAAAAATGAATATTCCTGCTGCATGTTAAGAGTAATAATTGCAGAAATATAAGCGCCAATTGCCATAAATCCTGCATGTCCCAATGAAAACTGGCCTGTAAATCCGGTCACAAGATTCAAACTGACAGCTAAAATAATATTAATGCATATCATTACCAGATTGACCTGATAATACTGATTGATAATATTGACACTAATCAATAACTGAACGATACCGTAAATTGCAGCCAGACTAATGACGTATAATAGAGTTTTGGCATTCAATAATTGCTTCATTTTTTTCACCTACACTTTCTCACGCTGATTCTTACCTAAAATACCGGAAGGCTTAATCAAAAGGATTAAAATAAGTATGGCAAAAGCTGCTGCATCTTTATACAAGGAACCGCCATAGCCACTGACAAATGTTTCAATGACACCCAAACTAATTCCGCCAAGCATAGCGCCAGGAATAACTCCTATTCCTCCGAAAACTGCAGCAATAAAGGCCTTCAATCCCGGAATCATCCCCATGAGCGGGTCAATAGAGTTATAGTAGACACCAACCAGCACACCGGCTGCTCCTGCCAGGGCTGAACCAATAGCAAATGTTGTTGAAATCGTAAAGTTTACATCAATACCCATAAGCTGTGCGGCATCCTGGTCCGTTGATACTGCTCTCATGGCTTTCCCTGCCTTGGTAAAATGTACAATATACTGAAGCAATGCCATTAAAAGCACTGTAACAACAATAATAACAATCTGCGTATTACTGATAACTAGTCCACTAGTGATATGAATATTTTTTTCTGTAAAGACCTTAGGAAAAGTTCTTACATCCGCCTTGACAATAAACATGGTGCCATATTCCAAAAAGAGCGAAACCCCAATAGCCGTAATAAGAGCTGCAATTCTTGTTGCATTTCTTAAAGGCTTATATGCGATTTTCTCAATAAGAAACCCAAGCAAAGCACACACAACCATTGCAATAAGCAATGACTCAACAAAACCTAATTTCAGGTAGGTAGTACATGCAAAGCCTATATATGCCCCAATCATATATATATCGCCGTGAGCAAAGTTTATGAGCTTAATAATACCATAAACCATCGTATACCCTAAAGCTATCAAGGCATAGATACTACCCAAACTAATACCGTTAATTATTTGCTGTAAAAATTGTTCCAACTATCTCACTCTCCTTTACTTTTTAAGAACGAACTTACAATGCGGGTATATAAGGATATCCCTACAATTAATAAATTAGCCATGAAAAATGAGAGGATATTTATCCTCTCATTTATTATATAGCGAATCTTTATCAATGTCTATTAAAATTTATGGCTCAATTTTTTCGTTAAAGGTTTGAACTCCGTCTTTTAATTCAATAACGGTAATGGATTTTACAGAATTATGATTTTCATCAACACTCAGCTTACCTGTGATACCTTCAAAATCTGTTGTTGCTTCCATGGCTTCCTTAATCTTTTCCGGATCAGCGGAGCCTGCTCTTTTAATAGCATCAGCAAGGAAATATCCAAGGTCATATCCTAAAGCTTCAAATGCATTAGGCTCTTTATTATATTTTGCTTTGAAAGCTTCATTAAATTTTACAACCTTCGGGTCATCATCCTGAGATGAATAGTGGCTGGAGAAAAATACATTGTTTAATGCTTCTGCTCCGGCAATTTCCAAAAGCTTAGGAGAATCAAAACCGTCTCCACCCAGGAACGGCTTATCTATACCTAATTCTCTGGCTTGTTTTACAATCAAGCCTACTTCCTCATAATATCCAGGAAGGAATATTACATCAAAATCCATACCTTTGATTTTTGTAAGGATTGCTTTAAAATCCTTTTCCTTTGCTACATAAGCTTCTTCGCCAACAATCGTTCCGCCGTTCTTTTCAAAGGTTTCCTTGAAGTTCTTAGCCAATCCTTTACTGTAATCATTGGCATTGTCAATAAGCATTACAGCCTTTGTAGCATTCATGCTTCTGGAAGCATAATTAGCCATTGCAGTTCCCTGGAATGAGTCACTGAAGCAGATTCTAAAAATGTAGTCTTTTACTCCTGATTTGTCAACAGTTACATCATCTGCAGTAGCGGATGCTGAAGCCAGAGGTACTTTATTTTGCAGTAACACCGGTGTAGCTCCTTTTACACATCCGGAAGTTGCAGGCCCTAACATAGCAACAACCTTGTCCTGAGTAATAAGCTTGGTAGCAACATTCATTGCTTCTGCCGCATCCGACTTATTGTCTGCTTTTACAGAAACCAACTTGCTTCCTAAAACTCCTCCTGCAGCATTGATTTCTTCAAAAGCCATTTCAATACCGTTTACCGAGCTTTGACCATATGTAGCAGCACCGCCTGATAATTCATAATTCAAACCTATCTTTATTTCCTTTTCAGTATCTGTGCTTTGATTATCTGTACCGGCCTGGTTCTTTCCAGTACATCCTACTAATGATGAGCCAATCATTAGTGCGGCAAGTGTAAAACCTAAAAATCTTTTCTTACTAAACATTACCTATTCCCCTTTCAAATTATAATATTTTAATAAATTAAAATATATTATACATGAAACTATATAAAAAATACATACCTGATTTACATAAAAACTGCAAATTTTTAACTTATTTTTTCATGTTTTTAACTAAAATATTTAATAAATAAAATAACTAAATTCAGGTAATGATACAAGTATACATACTAATATAATTATTATGGGAGGGATGCCGGTGACGCAAGAGGAAGAAACAATATTGATTTTTACAAGAATATTAAATGAGGAGGGTGATGCAATAGAAGAAGCAACGTATGAAACTATCATAAAAAACGATTAAAACATCATTTACTACAACCGGGCGGACGATAATGTCCGCCCTTACCATTTATATGATATTGCAATATATTTTATGCTTCCGCCGCCATGGCCAGAATCCTATTGCTTCTTTCAATAAATCTTGACATTGCTTCTGCCTCCAGCTGTTTATGGCTCAACAGGGCAAGATCATAAATTTGCTCGCATATCATCTTCACGGTCTCCTTCTTATCGTCTTTCCCGTCAAAAGCAATAATCATTTTTATCAAATTATTTTTTCTGTTTAATACCAAAGTTTGTTCTTCCGGGAACATACCCGCCATGTCCATGTTGCCGAACATTTTGCTCATTTCCTGCATTCTGCGTGAATGCTCGGATAAAAGAATCATTGCAGGCATACTCTCAAGCTTAAGGTCTTCAACCTGAACCTTTAGCTTATCATTATTCAATGTCTCCTTAAAAATTTTCTCCAGGATTTCCTGGGCCTTTTTCTTATCTTCCTCGTTTGAACTGTCCTTATCTTTCAAACTGTCTGAAAGGTCAGAATCAATTCGGTTGAACTTCACTCCGCTTTCCTTCATTTCAAGAAAGCTTATAAAGTGATTGTCAATCAGTGCGGGCATATAAACTGCCTCAAGCCCCTGTTCCTTAAATAGCTTTATATATTGTGACTGCTGTCTTTCGTCACTTACATAGAATACCTGATTTTTATGCTTGGACTCATTCTTTTCAAGATACTGCTTCAAAGTAACATATTCGTTGTTTATGGTCTTAAAGATAATAATATCCTTTACTTTTTCATAGAATTTATCATCTCTCAGACAGCCGTACTTAACAAATGGGTTGATATCATCCCAATAACGGTTATAATTCTCCCTCTCCGTATTAAAAAGACTTGTTAATTTATCCGCCACTTTTTTCGTGATATGGGACGAAACCTTGTTTACATATCCATCATTCTGCAAGAAGCTTCTCGACACATTAAGCGGAAGGTCAGGACAGTCAATGACACCCTTTAACAACATAAGAAATTCAGGAATTACTTCTTTAATATTGTCTGCTACAAACACCTGATTATTGTATAGCTTAATCTGCCCTTCCATGGTTTCAAACTCATGCTTTAGTTTTGGGAAATAAAGGATTCCCTTTAGGTTAAAAGGATAATCCACATTTAAATGAATCCAAAACAGCGGCTCATTAAAATCATGGAAAACCTTTCTGTAAAACTCTTTATATTCCTCATCGGTGCAATCCGCAGGCTTTTTCAGCCATAAGGGATTGGTATCATTAATAGGCTCTGGAGCTTCCGGCTCCTTATCTTCTTTTTTGTTTTTCTCATCCTTTTTTGGCGAATTGGCATTCTCAAGGTATATCTCCACGGGTAAGAACGAACAATATTTCAACAATATTTCTCTGATTCTGAATTCGTCAAGAAATTCCAAACTGTCCTCGGCAATATGTAGAGTAACGGTGGTTCCTCTTTCGGTACGGTCGGAATCTGAAAGCTCATATTCGGTTCCTCCGTCGCAGGTCCATTTTACAGCGGCAGCGCCATCCTGATAAGAGAGTGTGTCAATTTCAACCTTATCTGACACCATAAAAGCGGAATAAAACCCCAGTCCAAAATGCCCTATAATTTCACTGCCCTCATCCTTACTGGCCTTATATTTCTGTAAAAAATCTTCCGCGCCGGAAAAGGCGATTTGATTAATATATTTTTTAACCTCTTCGGCCGTCATTCCTATACCATTATCTACTATTTGAATGGTCTTGTTTTCCTTATCAAAAATTACCTTTATACAATACTTCGTATCATCTGGAACTTTTGCTTCTCCGATTGATACAAGCTTTTTAAGTTTACTGATTGCATCACAGGCATTCGAAACCATCTCACGCAAAAAAATATCTTTGTCTGAATATAACCATTTCTTAATCACCGGAAAAATATTCTCTGTTTGTACAGATATGCTTCCACTTTCAAATGGCATAGCAATCCCTCCAATATCATTAGTATTATAGCCAGATAATATTTTACACCCAAGAAAATTAGGTTGTCAATAACAAATTAGCACTCACCAACATGGAGTGCTAATAATTCTTTCAACAAATTTGTAAAATTATTTTTTATTAAAATGCTAATCCTATAAACAAAATGAAAACTATAAGGAGTTATATAATGGATAGATATTCAGTTACAAAAAAAATTGCCCTGCTGGGAATAGTCTCAAATGTTTTCCTTTTGATAATTAAGCTTTGCATCGGACTTGTAAGCCACAGTCAGGCAATGATTGCCGACGGCTTCAACAGTGCAGGGGATGTTTTTGCATCGGTAATGACATATGTGGGCAATAAAATTGCCAGTCAGCCTGAGGATGAAAATCATCCATTCGGGCATGGGAAGGCTGAATACATCTTTTCCATGATTATCAGCTTCTCTTTGATTCTGGTAGCTTTTAAAATATTTCAAAACTCTTTGAACTCAATTATAAACAGAGAAGAATTTTTTTATTCTGTTTGGCTGGTATCCACAGCAGTTATTACCATATTATTAAAGCTTGCTTTATTTTTTTATACCAGAAAAATCGGAAGCAAGCATAATAACCTTTTAGTTCTTGCCAATTCAGAAGACCATAGAAACGATGTATTTGTAACCACATCAACCTTGTTGGGAATTATCACAGGAAACATGGGCATGTATTGGATTGACGGAGTGGTGGGAATTGGAATATCTTTATGGATTTTTTATACCGGAATAAAGGTTTTTGCAGGCTCCTATAAAGTACTTATGGATACAAACATTAATGAAGAATTTAAAAATGATGTAATGGACATGATAAAATCCATAGACGGTGTTGACCACATTGATGATGTATCCGCAAAGCCTGTCGGAGTCCGTTATATACTTATCGTAAAGGTGTCTGTAAATGGAAATATGACTGTATGGGAAAGCCATCAAATTGCAGGGATAATAAGAAGGAATTTAAAAAAATGCAAAAACGTAGCAGATGTGGTTGTACACATTAATCCTGCATAAATGACAAGGGGCAGACAAAACCGCCTACCCTCGCAAAATTCATATTGTTATACCGTTATCTCGCTGTTTTGAATTTCCATATTAAAATATCTTTGTTTCTTCAAGCTTGCTTCACGCTCCAGATATCTTGTTAAAACACGTTTTAAATCCAATACATCACTCATCTCAAAATATCCGGTTTTTTGTTCTATAAACCTGACTGCTTTTAGAGCGCCTAAGGCAAATGCTTCTCTTGAAAAAGATTCATGAATGATCTCCACCTTGTCGTATTCACCTGCCATTATGACATGGTGCTTTCCGATAATTCCTCCTGCCCTTATGGCATGAATAGGCACCTCATAATGTTCAGGATCATGTATATTAACCTCTTTATATGTACTCATTCCTTTCATCAGTTCTTTGGCAATTTTTTTTGCCGTACCTGACGGGGAATCCTTCTTTTGTTTAAAATGGGATTCGACAATAGTGCAATCATAACCTTCAAGAATACTTGCCGCCAAATTGGATAAAATCATAAGCACATTAACACCTAATGTAATATTGGGAGCCATAACGATACCTGTTTTACGATGCTTTGCCATAGTCATGAGCTTTTTTGTCTGTATTTCAGTAAAGCCGGTGGTTCCAATTACAATTTTAACATTGTACTTGGTCATAATTTCCGCATTTCTTACCGTAGCCTCAGGATTCGAAAAGTCTACTGCCACATTCGGCTTATATTCTATAATGTATTTTTCCAAATCATTTGCAGGTATAATTCTTATACCGGTCTCTTTTGAACGAATCACTTCTCCAAGATCCTTCCCGGCCTTATCACTTTTCTCGCTGCATACGGCCATCACCAACTGCATATCTTTCTGTTGCATAATGACTTTTGCAATTTCCTTTCCGGTTCTTCCAAGACCTATTACGGCAACTCTAATCATCTCAGACCTCCTCCTGACAAATAATCTGTGCGGCTCTGACAACTTTATTATATATTATAAGTTGTCACTTGTCAATAAATGATATACTCTCATCCGCTTTTCAAATTTCTTGACAAAGCATTAAAAAGTATATAATCTAATAAGTGTATCATAGGAAAAGTTATAATATTACTTTACTGTAAAAATGATTACATGGAGGGATAAAAATGACAAAGAGCAGTTTTTCGGCAAGATACCAGCAAATTGCTTTAGATATAGCCCAACGTATAATAACAAAAGAATTTCCTGTAGGTGAAAAGATACACGGAAGATCTGTTCTTGCAAGCATGTACAATGTATCCCCCGAAACCATAAGAAAATCCGTAGCCCTGCTGCAGGAAATGGATGTCCTTCATGTGAACCATGGAAGCGGAATATTTATCAATTCTATCGATAAAGCATATAACTTTATACAAAGGTTTAAATATCTTGATTCCATTAATTCACTTAAGCACGACCTTGAGAAATTAATGCTTGAAAAAAAAGAAGTTGATAAAAAGCTGGAAGAAACTTTAAATACCATTGTAGAATACGCTGACAAGCTTAAGAACTTATCCCCATATAATCCTGTCGAAGTAGAAGTATCTCCCAACTCAAAATATATTGGATGTACAATTTCAGAATTAAAATTCTGGCAAAATACAGGCGGTACTGTAGTAGCTCTTCGCAAAGGCGATAATTTGATTGTATCCCCGGGCCCCTTTGCAGTATTGGAAGAAGGAGATAAAATTGTTGTAGTAGGCGGAAATGATATATTAAATGCTGTGGAATCATTTATAAACGGGTAAAAAAAGCCTCCGGCGAAACACGAATTCGCCGAAGGCTTTTTTATGTTTAATTAATAAGTATCTTTTTGTATTCCACCGTTCTTTTAACTTGTTTGCATAACGGCATCATGTTATCGGCCCATAAAAATGCCACAATGGTATACTTACCGGGTTCCGGAAGCACAACACTGCCTGTTGGATTGTTTATTTTAACAGAAATAAGCTTTCCGTTTTCATTATATACAGCAATGTGCAAATCTGCTTTTCTGTCGGCATTATAATCTGCACTGTATGTTAAAGTTCCGTCTTCTGATACATCTACACTGTCAATACTTAATCGGATTATTTTATTGTACGCATATTTGTACTTCTCCATCACTTCTGCCGCATTAAGGTCATAATTATAAATGTAAAATTCATCAATCAATCCGTTAGCAAATTCGCCGCTTTCCCAATTTGCCTTACCGATATAGGCTATCGGACTGCTGCCAAGCATATCTGGCAGATATACCGAGCTGGGTACGGCTGAAACCGCTTCTCCGTTAATGTACAAGGTGGATGATTCTTCATCATGCACGATTGCAACATGCTTCCATTCTCCCTGAGTGACATTTGCCGTCGGACAGTCCGGCCGATTCTGATTTGAGCTGTTATAGCGCTCACACAATATGCTGGTGCCTTTATCCAACACGCCCACATACTTCTCCGACTTATAGGTTTGCTTATTCGTATCAGGAGCCGCATAGAACCACCAGGATAATGTGGAATTGGACTTGGACCAGAAGGATATGGTGAACTTCTCCAATCCGGCAAGTAAGCTGTTTTTTTCGGAATCCGCATATAATTCAATATAATTGCCATTCAGCCTTGCTGCCTTATTCAATATACCGGCTTCGTAGGACATGGTACCTTGTCCTTCCGCATATCCTACAGGTGCGTTAAGTCCGTCATCAAAGCTGAGATATAGAAGTGTGTCGTCATATTCACCTTCCCGTGCAATAGCCATTACTTCACTTTCCTCAAGTGCACGACTGTAAATTTTAAATTCATCTATTACACCGTTGGCAAATTCGCCATTTTCCCAATTTGCCTTACCAATATACGCAATAGAGTTGTCGCCCAGTAAATCGGACAAATCCACCGTACTTGATACTGTGGAAACTACTTCTCCATTAATATACAATGTGGATGAATCTTTATTATGAACAATTGCAATATGCTTCCACTCTCCTGATGTTACATCCGCTGTCGGACAAGTTGGTCTGGCCTGATTTGAGCTGTTATAACGCTCACATAATATACTGGTGCCTTTATCCAGTATGCCCACATATTTTTCCGACTTATAGGTCTGGTTATTTGTGTCAGGAGCCGCATAGAACCACCAGGACAAATTTGAACTTGTCTTTGACCACAATGATACCGTAAACTCATCCAAACCGGTCAATAGACTGCTGCCGTCTTCTTTTGTCAGTTCAATATAGTTTCCTGCCGTACCGTTAAATACCGCCGCTTTTCCCTTATGACCGTCAACATACTCAACACTTCCGTTTAACTTCGCCAAACCGGCCGTTGTGGTCATGTCACAGTTATCAAAGCTAAGGGAAAGAATGAGGTCCTTCCTGAAGTCGGAAATCTGTTTATTGCCGGGATCAACCGCTTTTCTCATGGAATAGGAATAGGTTTCAATTCCTTTTTCCGATAAAGCCGCATTATAAATTTTTACATTGTCAAAGTAAGCATGAGAATAATTGTCGGCACTCCACGCCGAAAAGCCGAGTCTTGCAACATCGGCATGAACATCCGCAGAAAGATAGCCCTCAAAACTTCCTTTTTTAACTCCATTCACATACACCGTTTTAACTGAATTCGTTACGGTATAATCAATATGAACCCAGTTATTATTTATTCTTGAAGTCACTACGGTATTCTTTTTTTCAGTACCTGCTTTATCGGACATAAGGATGGCATCATACACTCTTAACCCTGTATAATTATTCCCCTCCGAAGCGCTGGAACCGTCTCCGGCATACCATGAGAAGAAATATCCTGTTGTCAGATTCTTTATATCAAATGAAACCGTATAGTTCTCAAGAGGATTGCCATTCTCATCTTTCGGGAATGGAAATTCAAAATAGGTTCCTGAAGAACCGTCCAGGTAAAGCACATTGCTTTGAACATTTTGATCAATTGTGGATAGATAGTATTCATCGGTTACAATCTTTGCGTTACCTACAAATTTACCTTCAGACGGATCTTCAAAATCGTATTCCACTACTATTTCAGCCGTATCGGAATACACCGGCTGAGCAGCTCCATAAGCTCCCATCACAGCATTATATTCTGCCTCCGTGATGGGGAGTATGCCTCCATGCTTTGCTCCGGTGGGCATTTTAAAATCAGAAGTTACTTTAGTAAAGGTCAATCTTTCATTTTCTGTTGCATTCAGGCCTTCTATCACACAAGGGAAAAAACCTACGCCTGAATTAGGGCCGTTATAGCCGTCCAGCATCAAACAGTACTTATACCCTTTTGCTTCTGCATCATCCTTATTAAATTTAAACCAGCCAGGACCTTCTACTCCTAAGAAAACATTTTCATTCAGATTGGATGGAAGCCTTCGGAATGTTCCCAGCGGATAATCCCCTACATCAACAAACACCTGTGTCGGTGAAACATCCTCATACTTTGTTACACGATAATATTTCCCGTCATCGCCTTTGATCATAGTCGTATCAATAAAGCTTCTTGATGTGCCATTACTTCCGTCACTGTCAATGGGATAAACATATTTCTTCTGCTTTGTAAACGTATAGAAGTCTCTGGTTTTTACATAATAGACAACCTTTCTTCCATAACTGTCGCTGTTGACGTTCAAATCATGACCTGACCAGTAAACAATATATTCACCGGTTATTTCATCATAAATTGCTTCAGGTGCCCACATACATCCCGTATTTTCGTCCGCAATGGTTATGGCACGCGGTTCCGACCAGTTGACAAGGTCATCCGATTCCCATACAATGATGTCCTTACTTCCTGCTGTTGCAAATTTCGCCCAATTCCCCGAACTGGCATCAAGGTCTGTCGCAAGGAGATAGAACTTATCCCCTTCCGGTGAACGAATCAGGTAATGGTCTCTTAAACCTCCTGTCCCCAGATTGGAAGTCAGTACAGGACGGTTATAATTAAGGTCCTGCCAGTTTAATCCGTCATCCGATATTGCAAAATATGTCTGCTGGCAATATGTAGTATTGCTTACACCTGAAAAATAGGCATATAAGTAATATTTAAAATCTCCATCTGCATCCATCTCCGCATATGTTTTTTCCGGAGCTGCTTTTACCGTTACATGAAACTCTTTAGTGGCTGTGTAATCACCGACCCTTGCAGTGGCAGTCAATGTCACATCCACATCGGTAGCCTGACGCGTAACTCTTCCGCCGGGATTTACCGTATAATCCCCGCCATAGGACGAAACATCAATGGAAGAAGTATTAATAACATTTTCATTGCTTGATGTCCATGTGATAACTGCTTCGGGATAGTCCTTACTTTTTTCAGGGAGAGTAATATTTCCGGTAATTTTATAACCTTCCTTCGCATAAATCAAATCAATACTGTTAATTGCGGCTTCAGCTTTCAGCTGATCCTCAGGCGCCGATTGGTTTGCTAATACAGCATTGCCGGGAAATAACACACATGACAAAAACACTGCTGACGCAACAGCCATACTTAGCACACGGCGTGTAATATTGATTAGACTATTGAATTTTAAATGCGGCCTTTTTACTTTACTCATTATTAATTATTCCTCCTTTTTATTAGTAATTTGTTCAATGAGTTCATAACTCTCCCTTTATTATAGTTATGCCACCTCTAAAATTATAGGACATCTTTTATATTTTATTTAAATTCTACCACTTATTGCTTTTACAGTAAATAATTTTTGTATAATCTGTTCTATTGAAAAAGCGGAAGGAACTAGTTCCTTCCGCTTTTTATGCTTTTGATTTATTGTATTGCCAGTGCTTTTGCAAATGGGGTCAGCTTATCCATCGAATCCCATACGAAGAGCTTAGCAGTAAACGTCGAAGCCTTTACTCCGTTAACAGCAAATGTAACATCGTTATCTCCTTTTTTTATATTCACATATGCACACTGAATATCAACCAGCTTTCCATATTCATAAATCGCAAGCACCGCTCTAACATCGTGCACATCACTGCTTCGACTTACGTTAATATTCGCTTTAATTTGCCCGCTTATTATTCCATTTTCCTGCTTCAGCGTATTTTCTATAATCTCCGCAAACGGTTCTGAAGTTACCGTTACTGTAAATGTATCACTGTATCCTCCATACAATACCGTCACTGTCTGTGTCCCAGGCACCATGCTGTCATAGCCCTGTATGGTATAGCCTTCTGTTATCAATTCGGTTGTCCCATTATCATAAGATACAGTAATAGTCATTCCGGCTGTATCAAGCCCCTCCCCCTTATTGTACTCCGTTTTTGTCGGTGCTGTAACTTTTATTCCCGTCAATTTCTTTGCTATTACCGTTACTTTAAAAATGGCAGTCTTGCCTTTGTATGATACTGTTATGGTTTGTTCGCCTATTACTGTGCTGTTGTATCCCGTTACATTATAGTCTGCTGCATTTAACTCTTCTCTTGTTCCGTTATTATATACTGCTGTGACTTTCATTCCATCAAGCTCTATCGGCTGCCCCTCTATATATTCTGTTTTAACCGGTGCCTTTACCTCGATACCTGTAAGTGTTTTCTCAATTACCGTTACTGTAAATGTCACCGTACGACCGCCATATGTAACGGTAATCTCCTGAGGACCGGTTACAGAACTGTCATATCCTGATATAACGTATCCATCTGTTATGGTTTGGGTTGTATTATCGTCATATGTTGCAGTAAGAACCAATCCAGTAGTATCAAGCTCTTCTCCAAGGTAATAAGATGTTTTAACAGGCGCACTTATCAGTGAAAGGTCTTTCACTACCAACTTCCGATAAACATATACATTATCTATATATGGCTTTCCTGTGCTGTTATAAAAATGAATATAGCTAAATATCTCATTTCTTTCGGTACTTGCAAGATTTCTTCCTCCAAGCCCTCCTGAATATGCTAATAAATTCCCGTCATCACCGTTTTCATTAATTTCGTATATATACATTTCAAAATTGGGATTGTATTTATTTGTACCGCTCGCTGTTTTTATTTCTTCAATCTTGGATGAAACGGAAGCTTTATACCATGTACCTGTTTTTAAATCCTTTGTTACAAGAGTGGATGCCGAAGGACCGGCTTGTACCGTTACGTAACCATCCCGGGCTGTAAAATAAAATTCAGGGCCAAGTGTGCCTGCATTTCTTCTTCCACATGCACTCCATCTCATCTCGTCGCCGTCTTCAAGCCTGAAATCAAAATCAAAGCATATCGTACCCGATGTTATTCCCGTTTGAAAATCGGACTCCGTAGGTGTCTTTACACTGTCACGATTATCTATGTCGGTTTCATTTGTCGGAATTTCGTTTAAAGTACCTTGTACATAAAACTGAGGAACTCTGTCCTTCATTTTCGGCGTCACTTTTACTTTACAACTTTGTACTAGGGTATCGCCGTTATATGTAGCAGAACATATAATATCAAACACTCCGGTTCCGGAATTGGGGCTTATGGTTACCTTACCGTCATCCGTTATACTCGCCAAACTGCTGTCACTAACAGACCACAAATAAGTTACTCCATCCGTTAAAACTTGATTAAATTGGTCTCTAAGCGTCGCCGATACATAAAATGTCCTTCCCGGATATGCAAGTGAATCTGATTTAATAGCAAGACTATTTGCATAACGATCCGGTTGGTTCAATAAATATGTTTCAGTAAATGTTCCATTCTTTACGGTAATAATCTCAAAAATCGGAGAATAATCTTTGGACTCAGAAACTATAAGATAGGTACCGTTAAAAAGATTCTCTTCTATTTTACCTGCACTATCTGTAGTATAGCTCTTTTTTGGGAAACTGGTAGTCCGTATTCCTTGAATACTTAAGTTAAATCCGGAAACAGGGCTGTTATCTGAAGAATCTAAAAATTCCAATTCCACCTTATTCTTATTATTTCCAAACGAAAGTACAAGCCTGGGCGGATGTGCGCTGTTCACACCGGCAAACGTTGTATCAGCTGCATAATTTGCCGATATACCCATTCCTAAAATATCTCCTTTAAATGTTCTCAAATAGTCTGTTATATCTATATTGGAATAGGAAAATACCGGAAACATTAATGTGGTATTTGTTTGCCGGAATATAATGGTATTTTTTATTATGGACGAATAATTAATACTCGAATATGAATCTGCATTCGACCAATTTGTATTTATTTCTGAAATTGTAACCATACCACTTCGGTCTTTACCAATATTTGTTGTATAAACTTGAAGATATGCGGAATACAGCGATGACATATCCAAACCTGCTATATCAAACTTCATCAGCGCATAACCATTTAATTTGCCATAAGTATTCAAATACATTATTTCATCCGATGAGGTACTCGAATTATTCTGATCAAGGTACGCAGTATCACTTGCCGTTATTGTTTTCTTTGTCAGTTCTTCCTTTGGTTCATTTGCATTAAGAACCTGTACATAATATCCTATATGAGGCGGCTGATTGTATGCCGTCTGTTCCGCAGCAACTCCGCTTCGATATACATTGTCGCTCATAAGTGTTTTCATTTTATAGCCGGTATAAATATCCGTTGTAAATACACGTAACGCTGAATTATCATAAATGGGATAGATTACCTCCTCACGCCAATCACCGAATAAATCTGCCTGCAAAACCGGATTCGCCTTTGTACCGTTTATGGACATGCAATCCTTTGCACTAAATATGGTAGTCATCTTGCTTCCGTCCCAGGAGGTAATATTCGTGCCATCCAATAGTTCATCGTATAAATCCCCGTCCCAGAAAATGCGGAAGTTTGAGGATGCACCATTAATTGCAGCTTCTTCAAAAACGCCGTTGCCCATAGCCTTGTATGCACCGGCACCCCAGAACTGATAATATCCTCCTGCCCCTACATCAGCCATTACTCCGCGGCCGGTATCTCCACTAGCACCTACATGTTTTAATTCATCACCCGTTGCTGCATCATATACCGTCATTCCGAAATCAAGCACTTTGCCGTGAGATACCGCGCTACCATCAGTTGCACCACCCTCGTGTACACTGAAATATTCATATCCTGCATGTGTAGGGTCATAGTCACCAATATGCAGTGCATCGCCATGTCCTCGCCACGAACACCACTTTACAGCCAATTTGTTATTATTATTGACTTCAAAACACAACGCACCGCTTATCACTTCATCCTTACCGTCACCGTCAACATCCGCAGCGGTAATATTATGATTCCCCTGGCCGATATAATTTTCATTTCCTTTGGTATAACCATTCTGGGTACTTAAGGTATCAAAGATATAATCAACACTCAACCGTTCTCCGTTAAAGCTAATACCCGCAATACCTGTACGTCCGCTGTATCCTTTCTGACCGGAATAATAGCCTCTCCAGTAAACCGCATACGGCTTTTGACCGTCAAGCCATGCCACGGTTGCAAGATATCTGTCACAGCGGTTGCCGTAATTGTCCCCCCATGATGTTACTGAAACTCTCTCAGTGGGATAATATATGGTATCAATGGCAGCTCCGTCCTCACCGTTAAAAATAGTAAAATATTCCGGCCCGGTAAGTACATACCCACCATCATTTAAATATACCGCACTGTTATCCGCAGAAACGATTGATGAAATTCTGCTTGCAGCAGTTACATAATTGCCCTTGCCATCCTTTGAGCCAGGTGCAGTCTTGCAGGTTATTTCATCCTTTCCGTCCTGGTCAAAATCATATACAAGAAATTGCGTATAGTGTGCACCTGCACGAATATTCCTTCCCAAATCGATTCTCCAAAGGAATGTACCATCAAGCTTATATGCATCCAGCAATACATTGCCGCTGTATCCGCTGTGTGAATTATCCTTGGGATTGCAATCCCATTTTAAAATGATTTCATACTCACCGTCGCCGTCAATGTCCCCACAGGATGCATCCCCTGCAGAATAGGAATAGATATTTCCGTCTTCAAGAACACAATCGGCAGGCTTCTGCAAAGGAATATCAAAATAATTGGAGCCTGATTCAAATGCTTTAACAACAGAAGACCTTTTCCCTTCAATTCCGTTTATTACAGGAGCTACTGAATATTGGGAATGAATTGTACCCAATACATCAAAGTAATTTGTGGTATTGGATTCTGTAGCAATTAGTCTGTTATCACGATAAATATTAAAGGACACATTTGCTTCAGATGTTCCAAACACGTTATCTTCTTCAGGAAAAAGCTTCCACGAAAGATATATTCCATTGTTAATACACATCGCCACAAGCCCTCTGCCTGACGGAACTTGTCTTATGGCAGACGGATTTGTATAGGATGACACCGGTTCATATACTTCCGCTCCAACACTGAATCCTGAAAAAAGCACGGCTATACCCAATACTGCTGACAGTAAAGCACCCATTAACTTTTTTGTTCTTTTAGGTATCATGTCTTCGCCTCCTCAAAAGTTTTCCGGCAAATACTTTGCCGTATTTTTCAGCATTTCATCAAAAAGTTTCTTTGCATCGGAATACGAACAAGTTACAAGAGGATCATTGATAAATGCGGTAAATACTTTATCCCTGTTACGGGCTGCCACTCCTTCCATAATTGTTTTATGATTGCACACATGACGGCTGACAAGTGCATTTATTTCATTCGGCATAGCACCGGCAAAAACCGGAGTTACCGTACCATGTCTGAATACTGCATTGGTTTCAACCACCGCTCCCTGCGGCAAATCAGGTGCCTGTCCCACATTCGGCAGATTCACATTTGTAACAAGCGTTCTATAACCTGCCATTGCCTGCATCATCAGGACTCCTTCTTCACCGGTTTCTTTTATTTTCAGTTCCTCTTCACCGGTTACAAGTCTTCTGCCTCTCTCCATACGGTTCTTCAAATCCTCTTTGCGCCACTTCACAGGGGTAAGGGCAAAACTCCATTTTTCTACAATTTCAGGATTTGCAAGATACATCTTGCCGGGCATAAATTCCGCAAGATGCCTGTCCCCTGCGGCAGCAATGGAACCATAACGCTTAAATAAATCAAATTTTACACGATGGGCGCAATGAAAATGCTTATTGATCCAATGCTCCGACTCATCGGAACCAAAACCCTTTTCATAGTACTTATCCACAAATTCGCGGTACACCGGCATTAAATCAATATCACGATAATGGGCTGCTGAAAGCCACGTAAAATGATTAATTCCTTGTACATTAACGCATATTTCCTCACGTTTCACACCACGAATGCCAACAATATCCTCCAATGCTGCAGCAAGCAGCTTTTGTGCAGAAAACACCTCATGGCAGCATCCGAATGCCTTTATTTTAGGGAAATAGTAATATAACGCTGTTACGCATAAAGACATGGGATTTGTATAGTTAATAACCCATGCTTCGGGAGCATAATCACGAATTGCATATGCAATTTCTTCAAACATGGGAATCGTACGAATGGCTCTTACAATTCCGCCGGGTCCTGTGGTATCACCGACAGATTGATAGATTCCATATTTTTCGGGAAGGTGTACATCTGACTCCATTTCGTCAAATGTTCCAGGAAGAATTGAAATCACCACATAATCCGCACCGGTCAGTGCCTCTTTAAGGGAATCCACTGCTTTATAATTCCACTGGCTTTTAGCTCCCTCAACATGGTTCATGCGATTGCCGATAATTTCATTCATCGCTGAAGCATTTCTGTCAATATCATAAAGCAAAACCGTACCGGATAAAATATCCTGTGACACCAGGTCGCTCATCAGGCCCCATGCCCAGCCTCGCGAACCGCCTCCTATGTAAGCAATTTTTACATCCTCTGCATGATGTTCATAATGTTTCATACATAAGCCGTCCCTTTCGATAAATGTTTTATTTTTTCCTTAATTATTATAAATATTATAGCATACTTACTTTCGTATAACATAATAATTTCCAGTAACAAGAAGCAGTTCAACAGCAACACCAATATCAAAGTGCTACCATTGAACTGTTTCACTGATTTTATTGAAGCTCAGAGGCTCTGAATACTCCTATATTGTCCATCCTTACCACACTGTTATTTCTTGCGCCACGGAAATAGAATCCGCCAAAATTTGAAACGCTGTTGTCGAAGAAATCATACTCTGCTGATACTGCTTCTGTTTTTCCGTCAAGAGATGTAATGGTTACTTTTACTTTCTTTTCGGCAAAATTGATGACAGCACGGCAGGCATACCCTGTATTGTTCGTTAATGTTATCGCTGAATCATTAATGGACCATTCATTGCTCTTTGTTTGATTAAATACCAGAATTGCTCCTCTTATAACGCCATCAGATAAAATATAAACTCACGATAAATTCATTTTATCACTCACAAATTTAAAAAACCGTTTAAATATTGCTGCGATGAATAAAAAATAGTACATATATTGCTAATCTATAAGGACAGGTTTGGTTGATACCTTTTCCCTACAAATTGAGACGAAGCAGTTTTTCTGCTATAACCCTGGCTGCGGCTGCATGAGACTGAGCGTTCGGATGATTGTTGGCACCAATCCACTCATCTTTTATATCCGGCAGCAGCGCAAATGATACCTTATGATCATTCGTATCTCTAATAAAGGCGCTCACCGCATCTTCAATATACGGCTGCAATCCTCTTCCCATCATTCCAAATGTCCAAAGAATATAAGCATCCTTATTACATTTACGAATCAGTTTTATAAACTCATAAACTGCATGGTGGATTTTTTCCGTATCTTCTGCATTATATGAGCCATCTGCCTCAAGGCGCAACTTATACACTTTGCCTGTTCCGGGTTCAATCCACTCAGGTTTATTAAAAGCAAACATATCATTAGAACCAAGGTTTACTACAACCGCATTTGCTTTCCATTCCGAAAAATCATAATCCTGACAGGTACCCAGTCTTTTATTATTTTCATCGGAAAGCACACTGCATATTTTGGTATAATGCTTTGGCAGTGCTTTATTCGGGTCATTATTCCATCCTGCATATACACCCCAGCCGCTTTGGGATATTATCCTATAATCCGCATCAAGCACCTCTGCTACCTGTACTGCATAATTGCCTTCTGTAGAAAATACCATAGGTATCCATTCTATTAAATCCCTTGGGCCTGCCAAACCCTCGCCTGATGTAATGCTGTCCCCTACAAATTCAATCTTATATTTTCTCTTTTTCACAGGATAAAGTTTGCCATTGCACTGTACGGAATGAATTTTCAGGAAACTGGCAGGGTCATACTGCATTGGCTGAACTTCCTTTATAAGACGTACATTTTTAATACTGTCGGATTTTGTGCCGCGAAAAGCACATACCATACTGATACCTTTAGGAAGAGGCATTCTTATCATGGTGTAATTATTGATAAGGATTCTTATCCATTGTTCGTATATTGAATAATCCGTCTCTATTTCAAAATAAAGCTCCGTCCCGTCCGTATTCAATTCAATACCGCTTCCTGTCCAAAAAAGCGGAAGGGGTACCGTACGGCAGGTTCTTCCATGAATCACTATATTTTCATCCTCCGAAGGTATATATTTATATAGCTGCATAATATTTTCACGCCTCCGTATAATCTTTTTCAAATTTTATATTACATATAATACTACACAAAAAACAAAAAAACAACCGATTCCTTGCTTAAATAATGAATACAACGCATTTATTGCTGTCTTAAAAAGCAAATGATATAATAGGAATGAAAGTGAGTGGTTTATTATGCGGAAGACGGCATTTGTTCCATTTGAAGGAGTTTTTATTGACTATATAAAAAATAATACAAGAAATGACATGAAGGCACAGCACTACCATGATTCATATGAAATTTACCTTCAGCTTTCCGGTGAAAGGTATTTATTCCATGACGATATTTGCTATAATTTAAAACGCGGTGACCTGGTAATATTTAAGCCATTTGATATTCATTACACCGAAAGCAGGGAAATAGACTATTATGAACGGTATGTAATGAACTTTCGTACCGATATTTTTTCAAAATTTTTAGACAACTCCGAATTAAACATTCTGTTTGACAAGATTCATTCCTGTGTCATTCATCTTAACGATGAACAAACCGAAGAATTATATGCTTACTTCAGAAAGGCAGATGCATTTTCAAAACGTAAAGGCTTTCTTTCCGAAAAGCTTCTGGCTTCCGCTATTTTTCAAATGGTCATGTTAATAAGTGACCTTGTGGGAACCACCAGGCCTGCTGAAAGCCAAAGTATACAGCCTGAGATACTTGCAGCAATAAATTATATTAATAAAAACTATGAGAAAAGCATCACACTTGACACTATCTCACAAACGGTTCATATGAGCCGGTACCATTTTTGCCGCCTTTTTCACCGTGCAACTGGTGCCACATTTGTTGAATACTTGTCCAATGTACGTCTTACCAAAGTACACAAGCTGCTCACTGAAACCAATCTGACACTAAACGAGATTGCAATGAGAACAGGCTTTTCCTCAGGCACCCATTTAGCCCGTGTATTTAAAAACACATACAACATGTCGTCAAGAGAATTCAGAAAATACAAAAGGGACAGTTTAAAATTACCGAATAAATCAACATTTTCTGAGTAGAGGCAATACTTCTACGGGAACGATTCATCTGTGATGCCTGGTACAAACATTATTGAGAAACTGTACCCCTGTGACATTGCCTACTTTAGAAACACTTTCTCAGTGGTTTCGTGCTATTCCTTTTGCACTGATTCTCCATACTGAAAGCTAAGCAACAGCTTTGCTAAATTCAATTGCTCATTTAATGTGGTTTCTGAAACCTTTTCCGATTTTACAGGTGTATAACCATGCATCATCAGTTCCCATGAGAAGAGCTCAAACCTTTTACAGTCATTCTTTTTTGCGCAGATGCCAAATACAAGATTATTTACTTCCGCATATTTATCATAATGATTTCTTTTCCACATTTCATAAACATTAATATCAGTAAGAGCAAAAAAAGGCTCTGCAATTTTGTATCGTTCATCTTTATTCTCTCTGTCATATAAATTGGTTTTAATATAGTTTTTAAAATTCTCACAGAATAATCTATACATTAAAATCTCTCCTAAATGACTTTACATTTCGTATAAACTTATCTTTTACTTTTTTATTTAAATCCTCCCGGTTGATCACATTATCAATTAAGTTCAAAAGCAATTTTATATTTGACTTTTCCAGCAACGCTTTGATATCTTCTTTGTCTTTATCGCTGTACCTTCCGATTTTTGTTGTAATTATATCTTCATTGGATAATATAAAAATATTAAGATATGTAAACTCATCAAGTTTTATAGCACGAGTTTCGAAGTTTTCTGCAACAGTTGTTAATTCTAAATCCAAAATGTCATAATCACCAAGCAGTTTAAACAGTCTGCCGATATTGGCAGCATAGTTTATATCCAAAATATCAATATCGATAGTACCTCTTTGTATAACATCAGCTAATATGCATGCTGAACCGCCGGCTAAATAAATAGGCTTACATTGCATTTGTTTCATTATTGCGAAATCCTCCATATCATGAAGGATTTCCAATATGGTCTTTTTATTCTTAAATTCATCCATAAGGAAATCTCTCCATTGATTTTACGAGATTTTGAAAAACACAAATCAACTGTTATGTCTAAATTATATCATTCCATTAATAGGTGTCAACAAAATAGCTGTCCTACTTTGACCAGCAAGACAGCCATGAATAGTTATTTTGAAAGCTTATCGATCATTTCCCACAACCCACAAAGATATGCTGCACCTAATGCACGGTCATAAAGTCCGTAGCCGGGCATTGCTTTTTCGCCCCAGAGAGCTCTTCCGTGGTCAGGACGGATAACCCCGTCGAATCCAACCTCATAAAGCGCTTTAACAATCTGCATGATATCAAGGCTACCGTCTGCACTTAAATGGGCCGCCTCTTCAAATTTACCGGGTGCGGTGTGTTTTATATTTCTTATATGTGCAAAGTGTATTCTGCCTTTTAATGCATGAATAATACCTACAATATCATTATCAGGATTTGAACCCAGCGAGCCTGTACATAAGGTAACGCCGTTATAAACACTTGGTACTGCTTCCAGCATACGAAGCAGATTTTCTTTATTGGTAATAATACGTGAAAGTCCAAATACGCTCCATGCAGGATCATCGGGATGAATTGCCATCTTGATTCCGTATTTTTCACAGGTAGGCATAATCGCCTTCAGGAAATATACCAGATTGGCAAAAAGCTTCTCCTCATCAACATCCGCATATGCTTCAAACAGTTCCTTAATCCTTGCCATACGCTCAGGCTCCCATCCGGGCAAAACAAAGCCATTGGAGTTCTTATCAATATTTTCAAATATATTTTCAGGGTCAATTTTGTCAATTTCCGACTGATCATAAGCCAATACCGTTGAGCCATCCGGTCTCGGCTTTGCCAGGTCACTTCTGGTCCAGTCAAAAACAGGCATAAAGTTGTAGCAGACCAAATCAATGCCTTCCTCACCGAGGTTCTCAAGGGTTTTAATATAGTTTTCAATATACATGTCTCTCTCCGGAGAACCAATTTTAATTGCGTCATGAATGTTAACGCTCTCTATCCCTGACAGCTCCAAGCCGCCGTCTTCTATTTCCTTTTTCAGGGCACGGATTTCTTCACGTGTCCATAGCTCTCCGGGCTGCTTATAATACAGTGTACTGATAAGCCCCTCCACATAACGGATTTGTCTAAGTTGTTCAAGAGTAATGCTATCATAGCCCTTGCCATAATAGCGCATTGTCATTTTCATTGAAAAATTCCTCCTTTATAAGCTCTTTAATGTATCTCTTACTGCACCTTTACCACGCAGCATGGATCTGAAATAATCTTCAATTTTCTCTCCAATTCCTGCTTCATATAAGTTCACACCAAACAGTGTATCATTTGACAAGATATCTTTCAATTGTCCTTTTAAGCTGTCGGGATTTCCAAATTCAATCCCTTCCAGCTTCTTAGTGAGCTCATCCAGCATTGGATCCGAGCTGCGCTCAAACCGGTTGCCCTCATCATCTACTGAAAGAAGATAACGCATCCAGCCGGCTATGACCATCGGTATGCCTCTTAAATCCTTTGTATTCAGTGTGTCGGATTTTAAATAGGATTTAATGGTTTCTCCATAGCGTATGCCTACCTTTTGTGAGGTATCGGTTGCGATTCTTTGAGGCATATCCGGTATATTAGGATTTGGAAGGCGTTCTTCGATGACTTCCCTGGAAAATTCCTTCGGATCGATGATTCCCGGATCAATAACCACCTTAATCCCCTCTTCGGCAATTAATCTCACCAACTTACTTAATTCCGCATCTCTCATTTCTTCCCAAATTGATGTATACCCAAGTACACAGCCAAAAACGGCAAGCGCGGTATGCAGAGGGTTCAGGCAGGTGGTAACCTTCATGGTTTCCGCCTTATTCACGATTTCACGGGTGGTCATATAAACGCCTGCCTTTTCAAGAGGTGGTCTGCCGTTGGGGAAATCGTCTTCTATGACAAGATACTGTGCCGTTTCAGCATTAACAAAAGGTGCTATATATGTATTCTTCGATGTAACAATCGGGTCCATACCTTCCATGCCAAGCTGTTCAAGCTGTGCTTTTACCTTATCCGACGGACGTGGTGTAATCTTATCAATCATGCTCCACGGAAATGACACCTTATCCTCTAAATAATCAATAAATCCCTTGTCCGCAAATCCATTTTCCACCCATGCTTTTGCAATAGCTACAACACTATTTTTGAGCTTTTCTCCATTGTGGGAGCAGTTGTCCATGCTTACAACAGCCAAAGGATATCCACCGCTTGTATAACGATGATACAGCATAGCTGCTGTCAAGCTCATGGCATGCTTTGGCGCCTCAGGCCCATTTGCAATATCTTCTGCCACGATCTTCATAAATTGTCCGTCCAGTCCGTAAATGGCATATCCCTTTTCGGTAATTGTAAAGCTGAGAAGCTTTAATGACGGGTTGGCAAAAATCTTACGCAGCTTTTCCAATTCATTTCCTTTCACTCCGTCTGCAATGCTTGCAAGAACCTCCATATCCAGATTCGACTGGGCATCCATCATTACAGACAGCGTAAGGTTGTCATGCGGCTTATAAATCATGTCAATAATATCATAATCAAATGTTTCAACTGCCACAATCCCTGTTTTTGTTTCTCCGCTGTTTAGAAGCTGTTGATTTATGGAGCCGATAAATCCTCTGAAAATATTACCTGCGCCAAAATGCACCCATTCCGGATTTTCGCTTGTCTCCTTAATAACAGCATCAATATCATATTCCGGCAAACGTATTCCCTTTTCTTCCCACTGATTACGATTTTTTAAATCCGCTCTGATTAGTTTCACTTTTAATCACCTTTCTATTATATTAATAATAATTTATACGATAAATTCTACACCATAGCCCTCAAGCAGCCCGTCAAAATCCTTATCAGTGATTAAGGACCTGCCCTTGATGGACAAATTCACTTCATATTCATTATGGTTTAATAGAATCGTATAACCTTCACGTTTTATAACTTCAACTCCTGACGGAGTATAAACCGGACTTATTCCTGCATCTTTTGAAATAAACTCAATCAGTTTTACCATCGCCTCATGGTTTAAATCACAGCCTATATAGTATACCTTACCTTTTCCATAACTATTCACGGTTACAGCCGCCCTGTCCTTATAATATTCACCGTCATAAACACAAAGCGTCTCTGCACTTACAGGCTTTATGATATCACACCATATCTTCGCTGTCCCTGAAACCGCACCGCAAACTCTCACTTCGCGGCGCAGTGCATCAAATTCTTCCACCTCAATACCGGCAAGCTCACCAAATACGCCCGGAACAGCCATAGGCAACATATTATTATAGGTATCCCTGGTGCCGCTTCTGAATGTCAGGACAAGTACACCGCCGTTTTGTACATATTTCTTTATCTTATGGATTTCGTCATTCTCAACAATATTGTATGAAGGCATATAAACAACCTTATACTTCTCATAGTTCCCTGTTGAAACTGCTGTATTGATATTCAAGTCAGCATTTGCCTTATAATACGCATATAAAAGATTTCTGTAATCATACTTTGAGGTATGCCGCTTTATCTCATGGCTCCACACATTGTCGTATGTTTTTACGATGAGCGCATCATATTTATTTTCCGCTCCTATAATATAATCTTTCAGCTTCATAAGCTCTGCGCCTGTCTTTTGAATCTCATAAAATCTCCTTCTGGGAACCCCGTCGTGATCCAATACGCCGAACCAGTACTGCTCCATTCCAAACAATGCTGTACGGAACCGAAAATATACGATACCTTCCGCACCATGAGCAATTGCCTGGTAAGTCCACAACCGCAGCTGGCCCGGTCTGGGCGTGGAACCTACCATATCCCAGCCTGCCGGACCTGCCTGTTCCTCCATTACCACAAAGTTCTTATTTTTCAATCCGCGCATATTTTCATGAGCCATGGAAACATACTCATATTCAGAATCACCCCATTGATTGTCGGGGTAGTTGTCCCAGGACACAAAATCCAAATCCTTTGACAGCTTATAGTAATCAATATCTGAAAAATGCCCCATCAGGTTGTGTGTAACAGGCAAATCCGTATATTTCTTAATAATATCTATCTGTATTTTCTGATATTTCACCCATGAATCCGATGCAAAGCGTCTGTATTCAAGATCAAGGCTTGGATTGTGGGCAAAGTTAGGAAAACGTTCATCCTCACAGGAGTTGTACCCCGGCAGTATGATATCATCAAAAGAATCGTAATCAAGGCTCCAAAATATACTTCCCCATTTTTTATTTAAATAATCAATCGAACCGTATTTCTTACTAAGCCATTGACCAAAAGCCCTTCGACAATTTTCACAATAGCACCGTGTACTGCCGTGGCATCCGAATTCATTATCAATTTGCCAGGCAATAATATTAGGATTATCCTTATAATGCTTCGCCATCTCTTCAACAATAATACGGGACTTCTCAAGGTAATCCGGACTGTTTGCACAGCATTCCCGTCTGGAACCCCATTCTTTCTTTCGTCCATATCGGTCACGCTGAAGCACATCGTATTTGTTGACCAACCATTTGGGCGGTGCGGCTGTGGGAGTTCCCAGAATAACTTTTATTCCTTCTCTGCCAAGTATCTCAATAACCTCATCAAAAAGTGAAAAATCAAACTCGCCTTCATGCTTTTCAAACAGCTTCCATGCAAATTCTCCCATTCTTACGGTATTAAAATTACCTTCACGCATGAGCTTCGCCTGTTTTTCCCACTCAGACCTATCCCAATGCTCTGGATAATAATCCACACCGAAAATCATTCTGTCCTTTCCTCCTTCATTGCCTCATATAATTCCCAATCCGTCATATGGTTGTCGGTAACCAACAGTAAAAACACGTTTCTGTCTTCAACCGGATATACGGTTTCACGGTACCATTTATCATGGCGTGCATTATCGCCATATTCGCGAATAACACCCATTACCTTCTTAATCATATATGCAGAGTGCTTTATATCGGCAAAGCAATCATTATAATAAAAGCCCTCCCATATACCATATTCAGATGCACGCATTTCTTTTTCTGCTTTTTCATAACATTCGGCACTGTTACCTGCCAGTATAAAAGCTTTCTTATAATTTTTATTCCAAAACTCTGCAAGAGCCTCACCAAAAATCCTCATCCCTTTTGCACAGTAAAAATGAATTTTGGCCTGAAGCAGAACAGTACTGTCAAAGAGCTGTTTTGTATCCCCGCTTAGGGATGCACTTACCCTCTCACACAGATGATAATATTCTGAAAGCTTTTGCTCTCCGCTTTTACACATGCCGCAAACACGTTCTACCTGCTCTTCAAAGCTATCGGCTTCCACAAGCCAGTCAAGAAGCCGGGTCTTTTGTGTTCTGTCCACAATAAACTGATGTGCCATGATACGTACATTCTCGGTGTAGAACTGTTCCCCGGCATGCTCATCTTCATGTTCACCATATTGAATCAAGGCCTTGGGATAATTGCGCAAACATTCTGCAATCTGAGAAACTCCGTTGTAATAATCATTGACAAATTCCACACTATGGATTTCATCCGATATGCTTCTGCCAAACCATTTTTTTCTTATGACATCCAAATAATACACATGAGGTCTTACATTCGAACAATTGATAACCCAGAAATCATCTCCTCCGTTTTCTAGTACCGACGATAGCTCCCGGTCTACGAAATCCACCGAATTGGGAAGCATGGTAATATGGTTTGCCGCCTGCAAATCATAGAAAGATACGTGATAATAAATGCCCTGGCATTTATCATGTTTATCCGGCATGGAAGATACTCGAACATTATGATTGTCCCGCCGTCTTGTAACCATCTTCCCATATCCGTTATCGGCTCTAACCTTAATAATATTCGGCGCTATCTTGACATATCCTTCATTGTACAGTTCCATAATTTCTCCGTATAAATTGGTGCAAAATACAGGATCTTTAACATATTTCTTCACTATGCTGCACTGCTTTTCAATGAGCTCACTTATCAGTGCACCTCGCTTTTCAGGTGTATCAAACTGCCCGCTCGTATCGTCACTCCAAAAGGGCTTGTCCCCCTGTCCGCGAAAGCATAAGTTCCAGACTACCTTGCAATTCTTCTGACTGATTACTGCATCTTCCCATAATTTATAAAACAAGTGTGAATTTTCGGTGAAATTGGGATTTTCATTCGGATATGCTCTTGCGAATATTTCCGCTCCAAGCGGTTCGGCATGATGATGTGTAATCCATAATCCCATATCCGCTGCAAGCTGACGGTTTAACCGTGAATTTTTATCGGTACCGGGAATAACAATATTGCCGCCGCATCTCAGAAGTGCCTCAAATGCCATCCTCCATGGCTCTTCACTGTCACCGTTAACCTTCCATTTCATAATTAATACCTCATCATTTAAAAACCAGCCTCGAAACCTGACAACCGGTTTGGCAGACTGGTAGTGACCAAATTCGATTTCAATTTTATCGGTTTTAACAATCTTTTGATCCATCCAAAACCAAAAAGGCTTGATTCCAAGATACCTCTCACTTATGTACAAAAGGCCGTAAACAAATCCCAAATCATCTCCTGCTGCAATTGTCAAATTATTATCAATATCAATACCAAATGTTTCACATTCCATATCTTCTTTTTTAGATAATATGATTTGGTTTTCTACATAATTCGATTGATAAAAAACCTTATTCATATCACGTTTTAATATATTAACAGCATTTTGAATGGGCTTTGAGTCATAAGGACATATTATTTTTGTATTTGCATTCAAAATAAACATTTCTTATTCCCGCCTTTTAAATTTTTTACTTGATTATATCATAAATTTTTGAAGTTCACACCCCTAAGATTGCATATTATCCAAAATTTTCTCACAAATCCTGCCGACAGCAAAAATATTCAAAAATTTTTAAGCCTTTCAAAAAAATCGCCACAATTCATGTGACGAATCATGCTTTTAGTAATCATTTCAAAATGCTATCCCATCCTAAATGCCCTTATAAATATAATCATCCATTAACGGCATTAAAGTATTATCCCCATCCAAAACAAAAACCTTAATAATCCTGCCGTCGGAATATTCTATCTTATCATTGAAGTGAATTGTCTGCTTTTCCGTGCTATCGCAAGTCAGTGTTACATTTTTTTTACTATGTTTACGCTTTCAATTTGATTGGTGTCAGGATTATAAAGTGCTGCAATAATGCAGGCATTAGGTGCTACTGTGGAATCACTAACAATATCAACTGATTTTAAAATATTAGTTGATGAATCTATTTCTATTTTTGAAATTCCAGGTAAAACACTTATTATTGCTGTTTTAGGATAATCAGTGAATTTTAAAAAATAGGCTGCTTCAGATAATGTTTTTCCTTCCACTATAATGCTATCTAAACTGCTACAACCGCTAAATGCAGCTTTACCAATGTAGTTTACACTATTCGGTATCGTTATGTTTGTTAAACTGCTGCAGCCACTAAATGCATTATCATCAATTTTAGTGAATTTACCTGGAATTACAACTACTTGACTATATCCAATATATTTCTTTATGGTATTTCCATCCCATATAAAATCACTCTCAGACGTTTCTGCAGTTTCAGCAAAAATGTTTTGTGGAACTAATAATAACATAATTGCTATGAAGATACCAAAACTTAAAATCTTTTTTGTCATATACAAATCCTCCTTATGTAAATTAAACATAACTGTTTCTATTTTTTCAATGTAACTGCAAAACAATATACATCACGTTATTTTTATAATACTATAAATATTTAACCAAACATTTCATAATATTGTAATTATCAGTATTATTCTACGTTAAACAAGTATAAATTGTCGATAGCTTCTAAGTGATACGTATGAAACCAGATATATTGAAAATATAAATTAGTAAATTCTTTGATATGATTTATATTTAACATAAAAATCGGAGCACACGATCTTTTCTTTTTGATTGTTATGCCCCGATTATACAATTCCTGCATTTCTATTTAAATATAAAAAGTAATGTTCCAATATTGTTCCAAATTAAGTATATACATCCACCCTTACAATATATAACTTTTTTCTTCATCAATATATATGTCTCTGTAGCATGAACTTTAATCTAAATCTGATACTTAAATCACAACGTAGCCATAAATTCCATGGTTTTGTCATTAAAACCCGGCAAACTTTCATGTCCGAAATCCGGATAAATAACAAGTTCCTTCTTAGCTTCTATCTTATTATATGCTGCAAATTGGGTGGAAGGAGGACAAACTGTATCCATTAATCCCACAGCCATCATAACATCCCCCCGAATGCGTTTAACAAGATGCTGTACATCAATATATCCTAACTTGGTAAATATTTCTTTCTCCCGTTCATGTAAAGGGTCAAACCGGCGAAAATAAATACGCAGTTCTTCATAAGCATCCTTGGCAAGGTCCATTTCCCACACCCTTTGATAATCGCAAAGGAAAGGATACACCGAAACAGCTTTTTTAATTCTTGGCTCCAGACTTGCACATGCAAGAGTAAGTCCTCCCCCCTGAGAACCTCCCATGGCACCAACTCTGTTTTCGTCTACTTCAGGCATGGACATAACAATGGAAGCCAATTGAGCGGCATCTAAAAAGATTTGCCGAAATAATAATTGATCCGGGTCATCGCTAAGGCCCCTTATAATATGTCCGTTGATGGTGGTTCCTTTCACTCCGCCGACATCTTCCGAAAGCCCTCCTTGTCCACGGCAATCCATAGCTGCTACCGAATAACCCATAGCAACATATCCCAACTTATCACTCCAGTCTCCGGAATTAGCGGTATATCCATGAAACTGAAGAATCGCCGGATGAGGCTTCACGACTCCCTTAGGCCGAAGATATTTAGCATGTATTCTGGCGTTTTTTACTCCTGTAAAATAAAGGTCAAAACATTCCGCAAACGGAACCTGAAATGAACTTGGAATCAATTCCACACAAGGATCGATCGAACGCATTTCATTCAACGCTCTTTCCCAATATTCATCAAAATCCTTGGGACGCGGATTAATTCCCTTATATTCTTTCAATTTTTCTAAAGGCATATCAACTATCGGCATATAGCAACCCTCTCTCTCTATAAATTAAATGAGTATTGTCCTGCAACATTTTTTTATAAAGTATGCTACATCTTTATACCACCAAGGTAATATATATTTTCATAACCAAGATATCGAAGACTGGTAACTGCCTGACTGCTTCGTTTTCCGGTTGAACAGTATACAATAATATCTTTTGTTTTGTCACTGATAAAATGTCCGGCTATAGCATGTATGTCCGTATACGGAATATTGATGGCTCCATCAATATGTTTTTCGGCATATTCATGCCTCTCACGAACATCAATAAGGTACGCACCTCTTTTCATAAGCTCCTCGGCCTCAGTCATACTGATTTTTATCACAGTCTTTTGAAAAATCTCATTCTTATCAGAAATAGATGGTACTTCTGTGGAATATTCACTAATGACTTTAAAAGCCGGTGCCTCATGAGGCTGAACAATAAGCTTCATGGAGGAATCACACTCTGCATCCTCATTCTTTAATAAATCACGTATGCTTAAAATCCTGCCTGTTAACCCTGCCTCTGAAAAATCAAGAGACATTTCAAGCGGCTTATCACTTCTGTTTAAAAATGCAACGGCTTTTTGATTGGAGGCTTTCTTCCCCAAATCCTTTATCCAGACTTCACCAAGCAGTTCTCCATTTTCCGCTCTGAATTCTTTGATAACATAAGCCTGTAAACATGCGCTGTCCTGATTGATGGCTATCAATTCTTTATTTTTCAATATTTCAAGTGTTTCCGGTTTAATTCTGGTAAGGTCACAACCGATTACAAGAGGAGTGGACATCATGCACCACATTGTAAAATGTGTCTGCTCATCTACAAGGCCCATTCCGTTGCCTATCTGCATCATGTCAAGGTCATTCACATGTCCGGGCCCGCAATATCTCGCCAGGGGCTTCGCACTATCCACCTGATGTAAAACCGACTTAAAGTCCGGTGCAATATCGGCTCCTATTCTCCAGGAATCAGCAACTTCTGCCGCCCATTCTCCCGGGAACTGCCAGCGGCATATGTTATATACAATACAACGACCTGTCCGATTGCGTATATCTTCAATAATCTTGCCTATCTTTGTGTACTGCTCCTTTTCATCAAGTCCCAGGCGGAGTCCGCCGCACCAATCCACCTTGATGAAATCAAAGCCAAACTCCTCCAGATACATGGTCAAATCCTGTTCCTCGTATCCGTAAAGTCCCACATTAGCGCCGTTATCCCCTTCGTTATCATAATAGTATCCACAGGTTTTATCACCGCCCTCAGAGTAGATTCCTGCCTTTAATCCTTTTTCATGGGCGTAATCAGCAATTACCTTTATTCCGTTGGGAAAACGCTCCTTATGCATCAATAATCTGCCGTCATTACTGCGTCCTCCGAAGAAACCGTCATCCATATTAACATATTCATATCCGCACTCCGCCAGCCCGGTATTTATAAGCGCATCAATCTGTGCTTTGATTTTTTCTTCACTTATATTCGTTCTGAAGCAATTCCACGATGACCAGCCCATAATGGGTGTTTTCCTATATAAGTGATTCATTATGATTCCCCCTAAAGCTATACCCTTGACGTTGTTTTACGTAACTATTGTTCATATTATCATATCATTATCCGTATGACAATATCCAAACAAAATATCTTGGTATTCTATATAACCAAGAGAGGACAATATCTCTGGTTACATCAAAAAACCGCCTTATGGTCTATTCATGATTTTCATCAGCATATATTTGCTCCGACAGATACCCATTTTATTCGCCGGATTTTTTCCGATATTCAAAATGAAAAGTGTTCTTGATATTCATAAATTTATCAATAATATTTAGTACCTCCTATAATCACAAGTCAGCCCACTTTATTTACTAAATCATTAAAGCAATAAAGTTTATTTCGATATTTAGGTCATAATCCAGACCTTCTACAATCCTACAAATGTTAAAAAAACCGTGGGTTGTTCAACCCACGGTTGATTTTCATCCGTTTATATCTCATAAACCTCACATAACGGCCTCATATTTTCAGACCATATGAACGCCCTGATCTTACCGCCAAAATCTCCGAAATCTTCTATACTCAAAATAAAGTCGGTTTGCTCATCACCTGTAATTGTTCCAATTTTTAACCCTACAAGCTTTCCGTTTTCATCATAAGCCCCGACCAACAGCTTTGCTGCTTCCGGCGCTCCGGTGCACTTTATTCTATAATTAATATTATTTCCTTCAAAAGAATGTGCCGTAATATTGTAAGGAAATCTTGATGGTTCTTCTGGTTTTTCTGGCGGTTCCTCAGGTGATACTGCCGGCTCGGTTGACTTTAATACCAAGTTGGCTATCCCTATTCTTATATACCTGTTCACGTTCTGGATATAAATACCTGTAATTTGCTCCAAACTTCCTTCCGCTTTCCTCTCACCATCTATGGTAATCATATAGGCGTGATTATCCAGGTCATATCTCATAACCGCACTATAAATCTTTGTTACACCTAACTCGGCTGCAAGCGGAACACTTGCCACTTCCCATACCGTACTGCCGTCAGGAGCAGAGGTAAATCCAAGCTTCGGACTTCCTGTTTTACTTCCGCCCGTCACCTCGACAATGACATCAAACTCATAAATCAACGAGCCCTTTTGGGGCAGTACCAGATTGTCCACATTTGCAGGTATAAAGGATACTGCACTGTTACAACCGGCATTATCAACCCCCTGGGCATAGATTACATTGTTAGATGCATCAACATACACGCTTGATTGCCTTCCGCTTGTTAATGCACTTGTAAGTCCATAGTGCATATATCCCCAACCGTCGAGTGCAGGATATGGTCTGGTTTCATTAGTGCCTGTACCAAAGTCAGGAACACTGTACTTTTCAAGGTCTTCTACCGTTTCTGCCTTCCCTGTAATTTGGCCTGTTTGTATGGATTCCAAATTTTGAGTATATATTACCGAATCTTCGACCGGTTCCGGTATCTGCGGCGGAATGATATTTTCACTTCTTACCGCTGTTATCCCGTTATGTACTGTTTTGACATAGGCTGCATATTCTCGCATATCATATACGTCTTTTGTTTCACTGATATAATACCCGATGTGCGGCGGTTGGTTATACCCCGAATTCTGAGCTGCAACCTGCATACGATATGCGCCGTCATGCATAAGCGTATATAATTTATGGTTGGTTTCAATGGCAGTCGTAAATATTAAAAGGGATTGGTTGTCATCATTTCCTGAACGTACAACCACTTCTTCACGCCAGTCTCCAAATAGGTCTGCCTGCAGACAGGGATTGTTTTTTGTATAATTATTGGTGCTACAATTGGTAAGTGTAGCAACTCTTCCATTCTTTCCGTCTATTTTAATCCATGTATTATAGCTTCCGGTACCGTCAAGTAATTCATCATACGTATTGCCGTCCCAGAATATGCGAAAATTCGTAGAAGCAGGAGTAAAGCTTGCTTCTCTAAATTTCGTTTTCCCATAACATGTATAAACTCCGGCTCCCCAAATATCATAATATCCGTCGCTATAGCCTACATTGGCCATCATTCCCCTGCCTGTGTCACCACCTGCATCCTTATGGAACAATACATTGCCGGTTGCCGCATCATATACTGTCATGCCATAAGGACTGCTCTCATGAACAGCGAAATATTCCATGCCTTTATGGATTGGGTCATAATCTGCAAGATGGAGCGCATCTCCATGTCCTTTTTCAGAGCACCAAAGAACAGAAAAATCACCGTTTATATACTCAAGGGCAATGGCACCGCTAATAATTTCATCCTTGCCGTCATTGTCCACATCGGCAACCGTCAGATTGTGATTGCCGTTTCCTGTTAGCCTTTTGTCGCTGAATGGTCCTGAATATGTATCCGTATTAAAATCTGCAATCTTTACAAGCTTTTTATTAACCAGATTATACGCTGCTACCGTAGTCTTCCCGTAATATCCTCTCCATGTAACCATAGACGGATGTATACCGTCAAGATATGCAACTGCAGCCAGATAACGCTCGCTTCTGTTCCCCCAGGAATCCCCCCACTCTTTTATGGTTCCGCGGGGATGAGGATAGTAAACCGTATCAAGTGCTTTGCCGGTGTCGCCCTGAAATACTGTGTAATATTCATCACCGCTAAGCGCACGCCCTGATTGGTTACGATAGTCTATTGTATTATCTGCGTTCCTTATTGCGCTAATACTGGAAGCCGCCGTAACATAATTATTTTCTCCGTCAATTGAACCCGGGGCGGTTTTCATTGCAATCTCCGCTTTTCCATCAAGGTCAAAATCATATGCTGAAATCTGGGTAAAATGCGCACCGGCAGGAATATTCACTCCCAAATCAATTCTCCATAGCTTTGTTCCATCAAGCTTATATGCATCAATATATACATTTCCGGATGGTTTTGAGTTCGTACTTCCGCTGTCAAAGGAGTTAGACGGGTCCCATTTAAGAATAATTTCGTATTCCCCATCGCCGTCCAAATCAGCACAAGTTGCATCATTGGCAGTGTAAGTATATTCTACATCACCGATTGTTCCACCGGCCGGCACGTCAAGCGGTATGGTCAAATATGGATTTTGCCATACAATAACGGTTTTTCCTTCACTTTTAGGTGTACCTTGTGGTACTACCGTATAAGTGCTGTTTAACGTTCCGCTTGTATCCGTGTAATTGGTACTGTCGGATACGGTTGCGATTTTGGTATTTCCCCGGTAAATATCAAAAGCAGTATCATAATTCTCGGTTCCCAACAACCGCCATGATAAATAAACACCTTTTGAAACCTTAACAGCAACCGTGCCACGATCCAGATATTCCATTTGCCTTGGTTCCGGTACATCCGGAGAAGATGTCTCTGCAAATACAGCGGTTAGTGAAAAAAGCATAGATACCATTGCCAATAAAGCCGTTATTTTTCTCCTCATGCTGCAATCTCCTACCTTTTCTCATTTTTTAGAAATGCCTTGTTAGAAATGCTTATTTCTTACATCGTTTTATAATGATAAATAAATTATAATATAAAAAAAAAGAATATTGAACTATAATTTCATATAATTCAATATTCTTTAAATTATTGTTTTCCGATAATCAAAAGTCATTATAAATGCATTATCTTCAATTATTCTATGAACATCGGAAGTTTAACAGTTAGTTGATAAAAACCAAATACCGCATTAAAGCAGCACAAAATATCAGCGAACAGGTACTAATGGTATTCCGCTTATGGTTGGAGAAGCTGAGCTGGATTTTGTAAAGAACAGCTTATCAACCCATGTTCCATCTTCACGGTCACAGACCTTAAAGGTATGTATTCCGTCTTCTAAAGTGATCGTACCTTGTGATTTTTCCCAATGCCAGCGCCCAGCATTTTGATAGATTGTAACGTATTCTCCGTCATCTACCTGTATCTTTATACTATCGGAAGAGGTATCGGGTCCATTACCATGTGCCCAAACATAAAAGGTTCCGCCATTTGTTACATTAAGAGTGTAACTTGTATAAACTGAACTTTTATTATCGCCTGCGTCTTCAGATATCTCTATATACTTTCCGCCCGAGCGATTGCTATCGTTTATTATATTAGTGTAATTACCTTTGCTTTCAAACCATTCTGCTTCGATATAGCTATCTACATTTCCGTCAAGATTATAATATGAACCGGGTTGACCACAAAGCCACCATTTATCTGTGGGACCAACATCATATACTGTCAATGGAGCATTCTCAACCGAGTCGGTCGAATATTCATCCGCACCGCAATCAGGTCTACCTGTACGAACCTGTCCATCCATATCTAAAGTAAGTCCGTCAACTTCTACACCCTTATCAATCAAAGAGCTGATGGAGCTTGGACGATACAACTCACCGGATAAGGTCATAAAAGCAACACTGGTCTTTGAAACGCCTGTGGATACGCCCTGAGCACCCGGAGCAGTGATCTGGCATAAGTTCGCCGCATAGGATGAGTTTATGCTGCTGTAGTTTTTAATTGCCGTACCGGAGTCATTCATCACAAAGTTATTATACACAACAGTATTTTCCGGAGGATTAGAATAACGGGATCCATTAAGAACAATACCGAATGATCTATTATATACAAGTGTATTATTTATTACTTGGACTCCATTTGATGCATAATGCTTTGATGAATTATTTCCGCCGTCAATATTTATACCTACATCGCCATATGCTACATAGTTGTTTCTGATAATGTGATTATTTTCGTATACTCTGATACCTTTGGTATTAAACATAAAGTTGCTGTCTACAATGTTGTTATTTCCGCAACGCAAAACGAGTCCTGCATCGCAGTTTCTGAATGTATTGCCATATATTATGTTGTCTGAGCATTTTACGCTGATGACCTCAGCCTGGTCTCCTATAACATTCTCAAAGAGATTTCCTTTTACTGTTGTATGGCATGAAACAGAACCTAAATCACCCTGGCCTAACTGTATGCACTCCATACCATTTCCGCCTGATACATTACCCCAAATGTCAGTTACTTTTGGAATATCCTTAAAATAGTTGTATGCAATCGTATTGTATGAATTATCATAATCGTTTGTAACAACTAAAGCAATAGATATAGATATGCTTTTTTGAATGGTATTGTGTGAAATTGTATTGTGTGTACTTCCGTTAGCAATTTTAATCATATGAGTATAAACGCCATATGAGCTGGCGTTTTCAACGCCCATATTAGTAGCATTACCGCAATTATAAAAATAGTTATTGGAGATTTCACAATAAGAAGAACCATACAGCTTAATTACACTTGTTTCTGCATCACCTGTCTGAAATTGGACAGAATTAAAATGAAAATCTCTAAATACGAGATGATTTCCTTTAATATAAATCGTTACCTTTCCGGTAAAAACAACACCGCCTGGGGTAGCCGCACGAATAGTAATCTTATTGTCAGCGGTACCATTGTAGTTTTGAAGTGTAATTTTTCCGGCATTGTGATAAGTTCCGTCTGCTAATACAATGACATCACCTGGAGATGCATTCGCAACCGCGGTTTGAAGTGCTGAAGTTGTATTTACCGTAATAGTTCTTGCATGAGTAGTAACCGGGAAATTAATCACAGAAATAGATAATACAAGTGTTAATATGCATAGAATTGAAACTATTCTTTTTTTCATAAAATCTACCTCCAAAATCATTCGTATCTTGTTAAGCTGCCATCGTTGTTATTTAACTACATTTAACTATGGGAATGGCGTTGTTAATTCCATAAAACCCCTCCTTAATTTGTGATTAACGTATCATGGCTACAATTTAAACTAAGGAAGAAATTAACTAAAGATACGTTTTCATGCTTTATTATCCTACATATAATGTCGATTTTTAAATAGCATATTCTTGACATTACCGTAGCTTTATTTACTTGTTAAACGGAGGGAAAACAATTTTTCCTACTAATATAAGTTAGTGTAATTTAAGTATAATCAATACCAAACCAATTAGGTTATATACTAAATACAGCTACATTAGAATAAAAAATGTACTTACAAAAAAAGAGGCGTAAACCATTTCAATGTTTACGCCTCTTTGATATTTTTCTAAAATATTTTTATCCGCAATGCTTGTTACCTGTTTCGATGACTAAAAACCTACATAAATGCACTATCTACATATAAAATAATGCTTCAATTTTCAATCATGATATGTAAACATCATGGGAAATTTATCAGATACCGCAAAAGCTTCTGTATCTTCCCTGCATAATGTATAAACTCCTATTTCGATAATTGTTGTACCAAATAGGAATTAAGATTTTTAATCAAATTCAGGAAGCCAATTGCCGTGGGCTTCCATTAAATCATCGCACATCGCAACAATATCATCAATGGAAAGCTCTGAGCTTGTATGCGGATCCATCATGGCTGCCTGATAAATATGTTCCTTTTTGCGAGTTCTTGCCGCTTCGATTGTAAGCAGCTGGACATTGATATTCTGCATATTCATTGCTGCAAGCTGGATAGGCAAATCACCTACAAAACACGGATTGATACCGCGATTGTCAACCAGACACGGAACCTCCACACATGCCGTTGAAGGAAGATTGGTAATCAGGCCTGTATTCAAAACATTGCCACCAATCTTATAAGGATGTCCCGTAACCATGGCCTCCATAATATAAGACGCATATTCCTTTGAACGCTTGTGGGTAATAGTGGCATTTTGAGTAAGTTCCCTGCTTTGTGTCTTCCAATCCTCAATTTGCCTTATACAACGTCTCGGATATTCGTCAAGAGGAATATTAAATCGTTCAATCAGCTCAGGATATTTCGACTTAATGAAAAACTGATTATACTCTGCATTATGCTCACTGGATTCCGTGCAATAATAACCAAAATGCTTTATATATTCAAAGCGAACCATGTCTCCATGCTTTTTGGTTCTATTCATCTCTTCGGCACGGCGTCTGATTTCAGGATACAAGTCCACACCGTTTTTATCTTTTATTTCAAGTAACCATGCCATATGATTAATCCCCGCAATCAGCTCACGTCTGCCCTCAAGGTATTCTTCCATACCAAGGCTCTTTAATAATCCTTCAGAACAAACCTGTACACTGTGGCAAAGGCCTACGGTTTTTACATTGGTATATCTCAGCATATATCCCGTCAGCATTGCCATCGGATTGGTATAATTCAGGAACCATGCATTTGGTGCAACCTCTTCAATTTCCCGGGCAAAATCCTCCATAACCGGAATGGTTCTTAAGGCTCTGAAAATACCGCCAATGCCTAATGTATCACCGATTGTCTGACGAAGACCGTATTTCTTGGGAATCTCAAAGTCAATTACGGTACAAGGCTCATACCCTCCAACCTGAATGGCATTGACAATAAAATCCGCATTTGCAAGTGCCTCGCGCCTATTTTCACAGCCAAGATATGTTTTAATTTTCGCACGACCGTTGTTGCAATTTTTGTTGATACTCTCCAGCATCCTATAAGACTCTTCAAGACGTACACCGTCAATATCATATAAGGCAATCTCGCTTTCACAAAGAGCCGGTGTCAGCATGCAGTCACCGAGAACGTTTTTTGCAAATATAGTGCTGCCGGCACCCATAAATGTAATTTTTATCATTTTATCACCTCGTTTCCATTTTAAAATATACAGAAGTATCACTCAATGTCATTTTGTTTAATCAATATGTGCAAATGTGATATTTTTTTCCGTCTTTTCTCACGTTGATTTCAAAAGAAATTTATGATATAGTTAAGCAACAAAGCCATTCTATAAAACGCAGCATAATTAATTAGATATCATAACTGGTGGTGATATTGTGGAAGTTTATTATGCAAATACCCCCTTGTTATCCTACGACCTTCAAATCATTCAATACGGGAGAGAGCAGTGTGTGCCGGGGCATGGCTTTGGCCCCTGTATTAGAAATGGCTTTCTGATACATTACATTTGCAAAGGGAAAGGAAGATTTGAAACGGAAAATAAAATATATCACTTAAAGGAAGGACAAATGTTTTTAATTTTTCCCGGACAAGTGACCTATTATGAAGCCGACAGAAAAAACCCCTGGATGTATTGCTGGGTAGAATTCAGCGGAAATTATTCAGAACAGCTTATGAACCGAGCCGGAATGCATCGAAACATGCCTGTACAGTCATTTGCCAATAAAGAAGCCGTAGAAGGAGCCTTTCATGAAATGATTAACCTGGGAAATACGCGGTTTGAAGAACTTATGTCAAAGTTTTGGAACTTGATAAACGAGCTTACACGCTCCTATCAAAATCCGATAGAACGCAGTCTTCAGGAGGAGTATGTAAAATACACCGAGGATTATATAAGAGCAAATCTGAGAAATAAAATATCCATCAATGAGATTGCCTCCCATATAGGGATTAACCGTTCCTATCTCAGCAGACTGTTTAAAAAATATAAAAATGCCAGTCCTCAGCAGTTTATTGTTGAAACTAAAATGTATACGGCATCCATGCTCTTAAAAAACAGTGACAAGTCTATTTCCGAAATAGCACAACTGGTGGGATATTGCGACCGATTTGAGTTTTCAAAAAAATTCAAGCGGTTTTTCGGAGTTTCACCCAGTGTATGGAAAAAACAAGAGTTCTGGGAACATTCCGTTCGGCATTTAAAAAATAATTGAAGGACTGTCATACGAGTGATTGAGCATAAAACCCATCTCGTCAGGGCGGACAGGAGCGTCTGCCTCTATGTCGGATAACAGTCCCTGCTTCTTTAAGCCGTTAGCTGCTTCACATAATTCCAATAATTTTTCTGTCACAATCAGAGAATAACCTGCCTCTTCAACGCATTGATGAAAAAGTCGGTTTTTTATTCACTGCACATCTTAAACTGTCTTCCGAGAAGCTCCATCGTCTTTTGGGCATATCGTTCACCTAAGATGATTTGGGATTGAGAATTAAAATGCAGCATATCTCCCGTATCGGTCAGGCCCTCGCTTGATACCCAGGCTGAATTTTCTATATACGACGACACCTCTGTTATCTTTTGATTAAAGTCATCTGTGCTGTATATTCCCCCGTCCTTAATTTGGTTTTGCCTTATCTGTCCGGCAACAAATATTGTGTCAGGTGTATTTAAGTCATTTCTTAAGCTCCTCACAATATTACTAAGAATATTCATATAATCATTCAAATCTGTTCCCTGGGATACATCGGTTTCACCTTGGTGCCATAGGATACCTCTGATTCGACCACCCTGTGCCACAGCAGCTTTGGCTCGTTTCACCGCTTCATTGTAGTATTCGGAATTGGGGCTCCAACTGTTGATATCCGTTCCGCCGCGTGCATTCACCACTAATCCGACGGCTTTTCCGGATTGTAAATAATATTCCCCTATCTTGATTGCAAAAGAGTATGCCGGACCTATTCCCTGATAACTGGAACTTTCACTACCCTGCTTTCTTATGGTGGAATACCGGTTAAAACCAAAATCCTGATTAGAAGGATTTAATGATACCCTTACATTTTGCGCTCTTTCCCAGAGGCCACTGCTATTCAATAAAAAAGCGTTTCTTACCATCCCTAAATGCTCTTGCTCAACTACACCTCTGCCGGCCATATTGGACTGGCCTATCATAAGATAAATATCCATGTTTGCTGCAACCGTAGGCTCTTCAAATACGGATTTTAGTTTACGAATCACCAAAGGCATATAAAATTCTCTACATGCTGTTTCATTAGGATGTGAGCCTGCACCGCCAATAATATACCTTTTCATCGGATCCGCATCCCGGGTGTCTAAAGCCGTATCATTGAATATATCAACTACTTCTACACCCCACTCATCACAAATTTTCATTGCCAATTCACGCAGCTTGCACTGTATATTCCAATCCCTTCCGCCTGATTTATGAATGGTAACATAGATAATCGGTATATCAGGCCACTTTTGTTTCATCGTATAGATAATTTCCTCAAAAGCTCCGCAAAAAGTTGTATTGTCAAAGGTAGTTGCAGACCTTCCCTGCATTGTTCCGAGCTTGCTGAACGTTTCGCTGTATGCATCATTGGTATACCCGTCAAAAACAATAACATCCGGTTTAGCGGAAGACGCCTCTTTCACTTGCGTGATAATATCATTGCTACCTTTGATAACAGTCGCTCCGTTTTTCGCATACATACTAAGCTGCATATGGTTTTCATTGGCAATCAGACGCATAAATGATTTTTCAGGAGCGGTATGCCCATAAACAATACTGTCACCAAAAGCATACACTTTTTTATTTCTTAATAAATTATTTGTGTTCATTCCGGAAAGATTGTCCCATACAAACATTTTAATTCCTTCTCATTCCATTTATAATATACGATTCTTCACTTATAAATAAGTGTTCTTTGAGTATTTAATAAAGATGCTTTTTAGGTCCATGTAAATTATAAATTTTCATCATAGATAAAACTATATAAATATTGCTGTATTGGAATCTAAAGCATCAAAATATTGCTATTGTTATGGCGATAAAATGATTAACATTTATATAATAAGTTTTTATATCATATCATCAAAGCTTATCAGCTTTACAATGTGACTATTTGAATATTTATTAATACATTCTTCTTCAAAACCACTTTTGGAAAATATCATATATTCTTTTACAGGGAACGAAAACATTGCTGACTTTTCAATCAATTCTGTTATAATGCTTTCATTAACAAGTTCATTGCGCCATTTACATTCACAGAAAATAGCCTTCTTTTCATCATATGCAATAATATCAATCTCACTTTGCTGACGTTTCTGTGGATTTGTCCCCCACCATTTTTCAGCAAAAGCAAATTCCAATTTTCCTTCCCTATTCAATTTCCACAAATACTGCTTACATATATCTTCAAACACTTCCCCCATAAAATCTGAGATATGGCTCTTAATGTTTTCGTATACGCCTTCACCACGCCCATTGTTAATTCTATCAATGTTCTGCGGTATAAATCTGTACCAAAACCTGAACATACCGTCATTCAGACGATATATACTGCGTTTCGCATTCTTTTCCATTGCAGGTTTTTCCCTTTTTATAATACCAAGTTCTATAAGTGATTTGATATATTTATTACAAAGTGTAGCATCAAGACCTGTTTTTGTTGCTATTTCATTCATTTTTGAACTGCCTTCTGCGACCGCTTCAATAATTGCATTATATAACGCAGGCTCTCTAAGCTCTTGTTTCAAGAGATTAGACGGTTCTTCAAACAAATAAGAGGATGTGTTAAAAAAATTATCAATAATATTTTCCCGCAATGTTTTTTTATCGTCAATCTGTTCCAAATACTGCGGAATCCCACCCGTTATGCCGTAAATAATGGCACTTTCCTCTTCTGAAAATCCGGTATGAAACTGCATGCTTTCAAAAAAATCAAATGGATTGATCTTTAATTGCATGGTTCTTCTCCCATACAACGGGCTTTTATATCCTAAAACCTGATTTTCCATAAACGACATGGAAGAACCACAGAGTATTAAGAAAAGCTTTGTTTTTTTGAATTTTAAATCAATATACTGTTGAAGCAACGAAGAAATCCCTTTATATGACGCTGCAAGATATGGATATTCATCTATGACAAAAATGAGTCTTTCATTTGCTGCAAGATTATAAATATTGTCAAAACAGTCTTCAAATCTATCATATGAAATTTTAACATTTTCGAGCCCTGTTACATACTCCATAATCCTTTGGCTTAAATTTGCAAGGTTATTTTTTGCACTTGTTTCAAGACCTGAAAAGTATATTGCTTTTTTATCTTTAATGAACTCTGTTATCAAAGTTGTTTTTCCTACTCGTCGTCTTCCATATATCACTACCATTTCAAATTGATTTCCATTATATGCCTTATTTAATCTTTCTAATTCTTTATCCCTTCCTACAAACATAACATCACCCAAAAATAAATTATACTCGTAAGTTATATACTTTAAAGTATATAACTTACGAGTATAATTTATCACTAAAAATTATAAATGTCAATAATTGTAACAACCTCAATGAAATCTTATAGCAAGAGGCATAAGGAATCGTCCGAAACTACTGAAAAAGTCAAATTTATCCGAGTCGAGTCAATATATTCAGGTCATTATAAATACCATTTACGGATGGACAGGGTCGTCCACCCCTACAACATCTGGCATCTCCTTTATTGTTGACTATACTTGTAGGGGACGACGACTCTGTTGTCCCGCATTTTACAATTAACTAAAATGTGTTACATTGCCATTCATAGAAATACTTTTTCAGCAGGCTCGAACCTTCTCTCCTGCTTAGAATTGTTTGATGAAATCTTGAAATGCCGTTGGTATCGAATACTTGTATTCTATTTCCTCTTTGGTTGCCCATGTAAATCCTATATTATCGGATACGTCTGAAACAAAAACAAAGAAACCCTTCATATGCCACTCCAAGTGACTGAAAATATGCTTCGATGCTTTTAAATTTTTTATTTTTTCAGGAATAATCCCTAAATGATTTAAAGCTGATATGCATTGCTCTTTGGTCATATGTCCCTCAAAGCTTGGAAACTCCCAGAGATTTGGCAACAGGCCGCTTTCCTCTCTCCTTTGTATAGCATATTTACCATGAAAGCATAGAATTAGAATGGTCTTTTTTTCGATTCTGCGAACTTTTTTCTCTTTTTTCATAGGAATTTCGGTTGTAATTCCTTGCTCGTGGGCCATACAATATTCCCTTATCGGGCATTGGCTGCACTTGGGTTCCCCATTAGGCAGACAAATCATAGCTCCTAAATCCATTAATGCTTGATTAAAAATTCCTGCATTTTTTGAAGGCAATAGACTTATAACAAAAGATTCAATCTGCTTCTTTACCTTCGAATTGCTGATATCCCCTCTATTGACGGTAATCCGTGCCATAACCCTCAGTACATTTCCGTCTACCGCAGGTACTGCCTTTCCAAAAGCAATGGAGGCTATTGCGCCCGCTGTATATTCGCCGATGCCGGGTAAAAATAGCAAATCCCTTACATCACAAGGAATATAACCATTAAATTGTTCCATGATTACCCGGGCTGCCTTTTTTAAATTTAATGCTCTGTTGTAATATCCCAGTCCTTGCCAAAGTTTCAGCAGCTTTTCCTCTGGCACTTGTGCCAGGTCTTGTATGGTTGGAATCTCAGAGATGAATCTCGTAAAATAGGGAATGACCGTATCTACTCTGGTTTGCTGCAGCATGATTTCGGATATCCAGACTTTATACGGACTTGGGTCTGCTCTCCATGGAAGATCTCTGGCTTCTTTTTTATACCAATTCATTAAGCAATTCTGAAATTCAACTGCATGTTCGGTTATTGGATATAACTCAATCATATTCTTTCAACATAGCTCCTTTTTACTCAAAGCGAGAGGGGACGGTTCTTTCTGCCTTATGCCTTATAATATACTAAATTCAACAAAGCAATAATCTTCATTCCAAAAATCTTCCGCATTAAAATTCCAAATACAGTTTTCCTTATAAAAGCTATGAGGTCCGGCCACGTATGTTTCGCCTTCTTCAAGATGGTGTGGACCCATAAGATTCCTTAAATTGTTTACCATCGTAAGTTCAATTTCATTTTCCCCAACAACCAAATAATCCCTTAAATCAAGCTCCTGGGGTTCCCACATAATAAGCTTTTCTTTCGAACCGTTTATACGAATATAAACAGCATTAACACCTTTTTTGCTGAACCTAAAGCTGTAATTTGTGTGATTCAGAATAAACTTTTTCTTGACAGTAAGACGTCCCGCAAAGAACATGTATCCTTGTCTTTCAATGTTTTGCAAAGTCACTTCTTTTGTAGGCCTTGATATGGTAAATTGTCCGCTATATCGAAACGCATTTTTATCAAGTTCTTCATAATTTCCATTTGCTTTTACAGCAAAATCTCCAACCAGATAAACAGGCTCAACTTCCATATCATAAGTCAACTTATTCTTCTCGCTTTCAAATACATATGCCTTTTCAAGATTTTCATATACTTCATCGGATTGCTTAAGCAGGGTTTCAAATACGATGGAGTTCTTTCCAAGTGTTAAATATTTTGCTATTTCTATCTTTCTAAATGCAGTATCAATAAAATAACCACAATCCGTCTTATCAATTTTTTGCCCGTTAACAACTATATCAAAAATCTCAGGTGTTTCTGTTGCCAAATACAACTTTTCAGGGATATACTCTATATTCACAAAATACTCACATTTTAGCTGTACCGGTCTTTTAAGCTTTAATGCCCTGTTTAATATATTTAACACATAACCGTTTTTCTCAACAAGTTTCCCGTCAAAATAATAGTCACAAAAGTCAAGGGTCAGGCTGTTTTCCGTACTTGAAACAACTTCCCAGGTTCCGTTTAACGGCAATGTTTCATTCTTATTTTCTTCCTTCACACAAACTTCACTGCCGTCATCAATAACTACCAAACTTTCAAATTTGCCGAAAGTATGCTCTCCATAAAACGGAACCAATTCTCCTGTTTCAATGTTCAAAACTTTTCCCTTACAGCTAAATTTAGCCTTTTGTACTTCTTCTGTTGTATTCACAAAATAATGCATGGTATATCCTTCAAACACACGTTTTGTATAGGTGATATTACTGTTGTCCACAATGTTGTTGCATGACACTTTATCAAGCTCATGATGACTTAAAGCAACGCCTCCATTGGCTTTAAACTCATCCAGCAAAGCCTTCGTAGAATCAAAAAGCACCTCATGTCTTGGAAGAATGATAGTCGTATAGCTTTGTGTTCCTATAACAAGCTTGTTCCCTTCCACTTTTGCATGGCGGGCCATAATGGTTTCATCACCCAAATGAAACAGAACGTGTTTGCTTTCAAGCTCACCTAAAAGATTAATAAAATCCTTATGTAGTTCGTTGAGTCCTGCATTTTCGCCATCGTCATAATATATCCAGGCCGTTGATTGCGGATGAACAACAAGAGTATCAAACACCACTCTGCCTTCTGCCAAAAGCATTCCAATCCTTGTCATTGCATCAATAAATTTCTCATATTCCGGCCACCATGGCTGTTGATAGTACATTGCCGGCGGATAGTCACGCTTTCTTATGCCCCGCAGGGAATATCCCTGAAGATGCGGGCATAAAAGATTAATCCCGCGAACCATTTGCCATTCCAAAATTCTTTTAAGCTCATCAAATCCCACATTATGCCCACAAAGAGCAAAACTTTCGGTTAGAATCTGATTTCGCCCAAGTTGGTGGGCAACCGATGAAACCTGATGATGAGTCAGGCAAGGAAAAACGTTTCGTGTAAGCCAGTCCATACCCGGTATGTGAAAATATTCATAATGAGGCATGCAAGCACCGTTTGAAATCAACTGACTATTCAAATCTTCTTCCGAAACAAGATGCCCTGTCAGCTTTAATCCATGTTCCTCACACCAATCATAAATTGGTTTCATAAAGTTTGCAGAAAACAAATCGGTTACTAACTTCCAAAATTTAAAACGTGTGTCTTTATAATTCCCTACCGGCTTAAACAGTTCAATCAACGAATCTAAAAGGTTTTCCCCATAGGCCTTTTCATATTCTTCCAGCAAAATAAAGCTCCAAGGAATACCGTTTCTTGAAATTTGCGGTTCATCGGTGAAAAAGCCTTCAATGTCGTTTTTATATTTATCATAGTATGGCTGATATATTTTTTCAATAAATGCTAAAGTAGCTTTCTTATATAATGTATCCACATAAAACGGATTGACATCATAATAAAAATGCACACCGTCTTTATTGCATATCGTAAATTCCGTTGTTTTTTCGCCGTATTCCATACGAAGATATTTTTGCTGGTATTCAAGACCCATGCCGTTAATCAAACCATTCCCAAAACCACTTGGCCATCCGTTTTCATCATATGCCCAAGCGGACATTCCATATTTCTTTCCCTCTTTTACGCCAACATCCACATTGTCAAACCATTCGTCACCCATATACGGTGTTTGCAAGCCACCGCGAGCATGCATAAAATATCCGCCCATTCCAATGTTGTTCATCATCTCGATTTGTCGTTTTGTTTCATCAACATCTAATTTCTCATTCCATGACCAAAAAGGTATGGGACGATATTTTTTTTCCGGATTCATCAAATTCATATAATAACCGCTCCTTTTTATATGTCAAGGGGACGGCAGACTGTGTGCAAATTTCATTTTGAATCTTTGAAAAAAAGCCGTTTACCCCATCTGGCTTAACCCTAAACCAGTATTTTTTTTGATTTAATCGGGAAGCCTTTGCTTT
>Ga0134105_1000197_pt1 | contig 73736 bp, 62 predicted proteins | sample 16_3_2metaG_FD_94457 | JGI IMG/M metagenome (GOLD analysis project Ga0134105, IMG submission 94457) | Switchgrass degrading microbial communities from high solid loading bioreactors in New Hampshire, USA - 16_60_3.3_214_A3 metaG | ecosystem: Engineered > Bioreactor > Semi-continuous > Anaerobic... | reverse complement strand
AACCACGGATGGTGACTTTGCGCCGACCGCCAAAGGAATGTTTTTCTATCGCTTAGTGTATTCGAAGGTTTTCACTGACCCGAAAGCCTCCGCGGCGAGTGAGCGGCGACTTTTCCGCCGATTTTGGTCGCTCAAAAGCGGCAAAACCCCAAAAACACAGAATAAAACAACTATCAACAAAAATCAAATTATACCCTAAAGCCTCCGCAGCGGTCATAAGGTAATGCAACACTTCCCTGCTAACGCAAATCACCCTCGCTAAAAAATGTCCCATTTTGATAGGCGACTTTTCCTTCATTTCGCTCGCTCAAAAGCGGCAAAACCCCCAAAACACAGAATAAATCCAGCTATCAATAAAATTTAAGCATAATAACAAACAATATAGTAACTGATTTATCTTCTTTTCACTCAATTTAGTACTAAAAGTATAAAATATTTCAAAGGTACTTAATCAAACAACTGTCAGAAACCAAAATATCCTTAACAGCCCTACGGCGACTGAGTAACACCTCACCTACCACCCTACTTTAACGGCTTATACTGTTCAATACTTGCATCCTCAAAAGTGCCCATCTGCGTATATGCTGCAATTGCGGCATCGATAATATGAAATGCGATTGCGGTTCCTGTACCTTCACCCAGCCTCATTCTGAGATTGAGATACGGCTCCATCCCTATTGCCTCCATAACCTTAGCCATTCCAGGCTCAGCTGATCCATGGGAAGGCAATATGTAATCCCGAGTCTTAGGCTCAATTTTTATTGCAGCCAATGCTGCAGTTGCTGATATAAATCCGTCTATAAGAATAGGAATACGGCAAGCGGCAGCCCCTAAAAAGCATCCTGTAAGGCCTGCTATGTCAAATCCGCCTACTTTAGACAATACATCAATGGCATCTTCGGGGTCAGGCTTATTAATATCTATTGCCTTTTTAACAACATTAATCTTTTTTAAAAGCCCTTCAGTTGAAAGACCCGCTCCTCTTCCCACCATTATATCTATATCTGCTGATGTCAAAACCGAAGCAACCGCACTGCTTGTTGTAGTATTTCCTATTCCCATTTCGCCTGTTCCGAGAATATTCACACCTTTTCCCTTTAAATCCTGCACTATTTCAATCCCTGTTTCAATTGCTTTTACTGCCTCTTCCCGGGTCATTGCAGGTCCTTTTGCTATATTCCATGTTCCTTTGCGTATTTTTTTATTTAGTACTCCTTCACATTCTATATCCTCATAAACACCTATATCTACCACCAGAATTTCCGCTCCTGCATGCTTCGTCAATACATTTATTCCGGTAATTCCTCGTGTAAAATTGCGCGTTACAGCTGCTGTTACGCTCCTTGTAGATTGGGCAACGCCTTCATCAACCACTCCGTTGTCAGCACACATAATTACTACTACTTTTTTATCAGCTTTCGGTATCACATTTCCTGAGATACCGGCCAGTTGTTTTACAATATCCTCAAGCCTGCCAAGGCTTCCCAGAGGTTTAGTAAGGCTGTCCAACCTTTTTTGTGCTTCCATAATAGCAGCATCATTTAATGGTTCTATCTTATCGATTGTTTCACTTAAAAGCATAATTCCCTCCAAAATCCTTCATGCATAATCAGCATCGTTTTAATATTAATTTTAAGGATGTTCGGATTTCAGCAAATATTTAATATAACACATAACAAGCAAACATTAATTATATTATACATAAATTAAATATTGAATTATATAATAATTTTACGATGTTACAATTTGCCAAAGCAATTACCCTCATAAAAAAAGACGCTTATCAGCGTCTTTTTTTAATATGTGTTTATATTTAATTATGTTCTATTTAACTTTTGTTCCGCAAAATGAGCAGAATATATCTTCCTTATGAAGCTTTTTGCCGCATGATTCACATATTATTTCATCTTCAGCCTGGCCCTCTTTTTTTATTTCAGGTTCTTCCTGTTTTGTACCGCATTTTGAGCAATAAGCGGCATCATACTCGAGCTCATAGTTACATGAAGGGCAGTATTTTATCTTCCTTAACTCATTTATTTTATTTCTCATTTGTGTAATATTTTCTATATGCTGCTGTATTTCTGCACAGTAAGATTTAATATCTACAGGTAACTGGTCTATATCCTGATATCTATTAAATATCTCCTTACCGATTTTTTTGTATATCTTTTCTATCTTGTCTTCTTCCGTTCCTATACTTATATTTAACTTAGTAATCTCAACTATATCTCCTGATTTCTTTGCAGCAGCCTTTGCCGTCCTGGTTACTTTTTCAGTAAAGTCATCTAATGTGAACATACATACACCTCACTTTCAACTTCCTTAAAAACATTTTATATCATTTAATTAATTTTTTCAATATCTTAATTAATTATTTTGATATTATGTATATACATAATTAAATATTTTAATATTTATTCTTGTTTTTAGTGTTAGCAGACCGCATTAGTGACTTGTTCATTGACTTGTTCATAGAATAATTCGAAAATACCTCTGATAATATCATTGCAGTTATTTTTATTTACATGATGTATATCTCCATCTCCTAATTGAATACACAAAGATATTTTATAGTTATCATTATTATCAATTACCGCACTCATTATATCAACTGCTTCAATGGGTTTGTTATAAACATAAATCCACTTTCCTACATCATTGTCCATATTGATTTCTTTTTCATAAAAACTCTCAAGAAACCTTTTTATCTCACCATTGATACCTGAAATTAAATACACTACAATTGACATTATATTATCCCCCCGGTTTTGTAATTATGTCAATACGTTCTAAACCTAAAATATTATTAAGAGAATAAATTAATTTAAAACTCACTCCGTTAATAAATATTTTATTTTTAGACATACTTATATAGTTACTATATTACACGAAAAAACCTTAATTCCTTTATGTAAATATTTCATTTTTCTATATCCCTTGAAATTAAAGGCTTCCGCATTTTTTCCATTTTATTGCATATGGATTTTCCGCTGTATGATAAGCATTTATTATGAAAATAATATTCTTAATTAATATAAATGGAGGTAGTATAATACTATCATGAAAAGTAATAATACTATTTTTAATAAATTGCCAACCTTGATTTATATAGTAACTGTATTTATCTTTATTTCTGCTTTCAGCGGATGTTCACAAAGCAAAAATGAGCCTGAAATACAGAAGCAGTCTCATGAGAGTACACAAGAAGCAGAGAAAATTCCTGATGATCTAAAAAAACTCGAATACAGTATAGAATCAATCTTCAAAATACTAAACGGACCTGCATCTAAAAATGTACAGGAGAATATGCAAAATTACAGTAGTGAAAGCGCTTCGCAAAAAACAGGAATGCAAACTCAAAAAAATCATCAAACCGGAACTCAAAACCAATCTATACAGCAAAGCAGTTCACAAAATCAAGAGAAAAATTCAGATAATCAGACAAGTGGCGAAAAGGAAGAAAGCAAGCAGGAAGGATTACAGCAAAATCAGGTGCAGGATATCTGGTCCGAGGTAAACTTTACAATCACAAACATGCATTATCAATGGAACGGATATTTACCGGTAGCTGCCAAGAAAGGTGCGTCAAAAAAACAGGTTGATGATTTCAGCAATGCATTAAATTACTTAACAGTCACATCAACCGGTAAAAACAAGCTGGAAACCTTTCTTTCAGCCAATTCCCTGTATTCTCTCATTCCGGATTTTGCACGGCTTTACAGGACGGAGAATTCGCCTGAAATCAAGAGAATCAGGTACTATGTGAGAAATATCATACTTAATTCTGAAGTTCCTAACTGGGAACAGGCGTTGAATGATACTAATAATCTGAAATCAACGTGGGCTATATATAAAAATACAATCCCTGAGGAACAGCATGAAAATGCCGACAGGCTTGATTATTCAATATATGAAATTGAAAAAGCGGTTAATAATAAAAATGTGCAGCTAATTGAAATAAAAGGTAAAGTATGCATGACCAATATTGACGATCTGGAAAAATCTTTGGAGGAATCCCAGCAAAATAAGTCAAGCATTGATAAATAATACATCATCTTTTGTAAGAAAAAATTGCAGTGCCTCGAAAGCAACTGTCAGCTTGCGAGGCACATTAATTATAATATGCTTAAATTAAATCATGATTTTTGTTCATATTTAGAAATCATATCGCTTATCTTTTTTAAATGATCGTGGTCTTCAGATAAGATTTTGTTTATTAAAACAGCACTCTTTTCATCGAGATCTCCCTTGACTATTTCCTCCGTTTTACCTATTCCTCTGTCCTCCCCGTTATATGCGTCCTTAAGTATATCCAGTGTACTTCTTTTTGTGAGGTTTTTTATTGCTGAAGACATATCAGTCATTATTCCTGCCAATCCTGTCCCTTCTGCAGGATCTCCTCCCAATTCCTTAATACGGTTTGCTATTAGTTGAGCGTGCTTTTTATGGTCATCCGATACTTCATTGAAATAATCCCTTACATATTCATCCTTAAGATCTGAAATAAATTTTTCATATGATTTTACTGCCATATGTTCGCCTTTTAAAATTGTATTAAGTTCTTTTATTGTTGTTTCGTTCATTAAAATACCCCATTTCTTTCATATTTGTTGTATGTTTCACAATTCTTAATATATCCACTGGCAATAAAAATATTAATAATGCAAAATTTTTATGATATTATATGAACTAAATACGATATATAAACTCAAATTGCCGGGAGATTAATTATAATGAAGGTACTTGGAATTATAACGGAATATAATCCAATGCATAAAGGTCATGTGTATCATTTAAATGAGTCAAAAAGAATTACCGGCTCAGATTATGTTGTATGTGTGATGAGTGGTAATTTCATTCAGCGGGGAGAACCTGCGATAATTAACAAATGGGCCCGTGCAAAATGCGCTCTACTATCAGGGGTAGATCTGGTAATTGAACTGCCTCTGGTCTTTGCAATGTCCAGCGCAGAATACTTTGCTTTCGGTGCAGTTAAACTTCTTGACAGCCTTAATGTTGTTGATTGCATTTCATTTGGGAGCGAATCTGGTGAACTAAAAGATATTGAAACAATAAGCGAAATCCTTGTAAATGAACCTTCTGAATTTAAAGAAATTTTAAAAAGCTGTATAACTGCCGGATACTCATTTCCGTCAGCCCGTGAAAAAGCCTTAAAAAAATATATTACTGAAGTACTCAGAAAGGATATTCCGGACAGTATTGTTTCAACCCCAAATAATATTCTGGGTATTGAGTACATGAAAGCATTGAAAAAGCTTAACAGTACCATCAGGCCTTATACCATAAAAAGACTCAATAATCAGTATAATACTCCTCACTTAACAGGTGAAATATCAAGTGCAACAGCCATAAGAAACTATATATTCAGTGGGAAAAATCTATATACAACAGAAGTAAAAAATTCGCTTCCTGAAACCAGTTATAAAATTCTTATCGACGAATATGAATCAGGCCGTGCACCTTTGTCCTCTGCTAATTTTGATTTGATAATGCTTTCAAACCTTAGGCGTATGAAGCTCTCTGATATAGCTAAGCTGCCTTACGTCGTTGAAGGTCTGGAATACAAAATAAAGGAATGCGCTGAAAATTGCGGAACCATACAGGAGCTTATAAGCAGTATAAAGTCCCGAAGATATACAGCTACAAGAATTCAACGCATATTATACCATTCTCTTACAGGGCTGACTTCTCAAGAGCTAAATACTTTTATGGAAAACGGCGGCCCTCAATATATAAGGGTATTGGGATTTAATGATAAAGGCAGGAACCTGTTGAGTGCCATAAGGGAAAAATGCACTTTACCCCTTGTAACCAAAACTGCGGATCTAAAAAAATCTAATAATATACTTGCCGCAAGAATGCTTGAAATCGAAGCGACAGCCACAGATACATATGTGCTGGGCTATGCGAATTCCTTATGGCGTAAAGCTGGACAGGAATATACTCAAAATGTGATCAGAGTGTAAGTTACATTTAGCTCATTTAATTTAAATGCCGGGAAAATATCTCTCCTGATACCTGCCCGGTAATTTAACAGTTTAATATTAGTCAAGCTATTCATTTATTTTTAATATTGCGATAAGTGAACTTTGAAAGCATAATTTACAAACTTATATCAATCTAAAAATATTGTGCCGGTTGCTTTGAGGAAAATTACTTAAATCAACCGGCACAATGGCTTAATTATAATTATCTTATATTTCCATAATTATCGGCAAAATCATAGGCTTACGCTTGGTCTTCTCATAAAGGAAATCTCTCAGAGTATCCTTTATTATGCTTTTCTTGGCTGCCCAATCGTTCTTCTTTTTATCTTCACATTTCTGAAGTGCAAGCCTTGTAACTTCTCTTACCTGTTCCATAAGGTCTTCGGACTCCCGGACATATACAAAACCTCTTGAAATTATATCCGGTCCGGCAATTACATTTCCTGTTTCACCTTCTGTAGTTATTACAACAACAATTAATCCATCCTGTGATAAATGCTTTCTGTCTCTAAGAACGATATTTCCAACATCACCTACTCCAAGCCCGTCAACCAGCACTCTGCCCGCCGTTACATTGCCGTTTATCTTTGCTGTATTCTCAGTGAGTTCCAATACATTTCCTATGTCCATAATAAATATGTTTTCATATGGCATACCCAATTTATTTGCAAGGTTTGCATGCTGTTTCAGATGCCTGTATTCACCATGAACGGGCATGAAGAATTTTGGCTTAACCAGAGTATGAATAATCTTCAGCTCTTCCTGGCAGGCATGCCCGGATACATGTATATCAGCAAGGGCTTCATAAATAACTTCCGCGCCCTTTTTGAAGAGCTCATTTATTACTTTTGATATTAATTTTTCGTTGCCCGGTATAGGATTGGCAGAAATAATTACTAAATCTCCCGGTACTATTTCAACCTTCTTATGGTCGGAAGCCGCCATTCTGGACAGAGCAGCCATGGGCTCACCCTGGCTTCCTGTTGTTACTATAACTATTTTGTCAGGTGGATACTTATCTATGAGATCTATGTCAATGATTACACCTTCAGGTGCCTCCAGATATCCTAAATCCATTGCTACTTTAACTACATTAATCATGCTTCTGCCGCATATTGCAACTTTACGGTTGAACTTGACCGCAGCATCTATTATCTGTTGTATACGATGGATGTTTGAAGCAAAAGTTGCTACCAATATGCGCTTCTTTGCATTCATAAATATCTCTTCAAAGGCTTCTCCAACAGTTCTTTCAGACATGGTATATCCTGGGCGTTCTACATTTGTACTGTCTGCCATCAACAGCAGCACGCCTTTTTTACCTAACTCGGCAAATCTGACAAGGTCTGTGGGTTCGCCTTCTATAGGAGTATAATCTATTTTGAAGTCAGACGTATGGACTACCGTACCTACCGGGGTGTGTATGGCCAGTGCCACTGAATCTGCTATACTGTGTGTAGTGCGTATAAACTCAATTCTAAATGCACCAAGAATTATTTCATCTCTTCCGTTTACAACTTCAAGCTTTGCTTCACGGAGCATTTTATGCTCCTCAAGTTTACACTCAAGCAGCCCCAGTGTAAGCCTTGTACCGTAAACAGGTACATTCAGCTCTTTTAAAATGTATGGAACTGCACCTATATGATCCTCATGTCCGTGAGTAAGTATCAAACCTCTTACTTTTTCTTTATTTTTAGTTAAATAGGATACATCCGGTATTACCAGGTCAATGCCCAGCATTTCATCTTCAGGAAACGCTACTCCGCAGTCAACAACTATTATATCGTTGCCATACTCAAATACCGTGATATTCTTTCCGATTTCACCCAATCCTCCGAGCGGTATGACCTTCAGTTTCTTTTTATTCTTCGCCACTAATAAACCTCCGATTCAATTTTCTAATATTATGTTTCGATATATACCTTCCTATCATTCATATATCTTCACCACATCACATAGATACCTGTTTTATATCTGTTCGTTTATATAAAACAAAATAAACATCTATTAATACATTTTTCATAATGTAAACCATTTTAAACAGAAAGTGTTTAGAAATGATATTCAGGTATTCTTCAATAACTTTTTTATTATAGCATATTTTTAGTAACTTTTATACACATATCACAGCAAAATAATGCATTACAGAGACATCACTACTTGCCGTTAATCTATTTTATTTCATATGTTCCATATATTGTAATAATGTATTTCCAATGTAATGCAAATATATAATTAAGGCAGTTTGTTATATAGAAATACCATATAACAAATTCTCGGAATGTGTTAAATTTTTCTTAACTTTAAAATCTTGAAATTACTGCTTAATTCTATATTAAGTTATACATAATGTTATAAATTATACTTTATTTATATTAATTATTTCCCTAATATAAAAACTTATTACTTGGAATATCAACATGCACTTTTAATAACAACAGAGATAAATGCTTTTTACGTATACAATTTCCTATATATTTAGAAATTACATCTATGATTTATAGGATAATTGGATTTAATTGGACACGGTTTTATTGATATAAGTGGCAATGAAAACATTTTACAATATTAAAAATTAATAAACCAAAATCACAGCCAGCATTTCCAAAGGAACATCACCGGTGTTTTCTACTGAATGTACCGCTCCCCCGCCTGTTAAAAGAGAATCGCCTTCTTCAGCTTCTTTCATGACTCCGTTGTCATTGAAAAGAGCCTTTCCTTTAATTATGTAAAATATTTCCTCTTCATTGACGTGCTCATGCAGACCTATTGAACATCCCGGATTGATAGTTATTTTAGCAATCAGGCGTGCTTTCCCTTTTATTTCATCCTTGTTGAAAATATGCTTTAATTCTACAGTTCCCTTTCCACCGCGCATCTGCTCTTTTATTTCAACTAACATATCCTGAGCTTTCTTTAACATTAATATCACTCTCCTGTACATAAAATATGAGATAATACAATAAAAAGGCTAGCCGCCTTTTTATTGTATTATCTCAACCACAACTCTTTTTTCGTCTTTTACTGCTGCAGCTTTCATGACAGTCCTGATAGCTTTTGCTATCCTTCCCTGTTTTCCTATTACCTTGCCCATATCATCTTTAGCTACTTTAAGCTCAAGGATGATGGACTTTTCGCCTTCAACTTCAGTGACAGATACCTCATCGGGATTGTCAACAAGCGATTTAGCAATAGTCACTAAAAGATCTTTCATAGTATATACCTCCCATTATATTACATGGATGTATAAGTACTTTAGATTTTATTCAATAATCCCTGTCTTTTTCATTAAAGCTTTAACAGTGTCTGTCGGCTGAGCTCCGTTTTTTATCCATTTTAAAGCTTTTTCCTTGTCTATTTCCACCTTTGCAGGTTCGGTCAAAGGATTATATATGCCTATTTCTTCAATGAATCTTCCGTCACGGGGATACCTTGAATCGGCTACAACTACCCTGTAAAAAGGGCTTTTTTTAGCTCCCATTCTTTTAAGTCTTATTCTTACTGCCACCTCTATCACCTCCTGTGCCAAATAATGAAGAACAGGTGATTTTTATCACTTCAATCCTTCATTACCTAAATCTCTGATTTATTTATTAAAAAATAAATTAACCAGCTTTTTTAATTAATTTACAGGGAGTATCGCGTGCAAATTTAACGTTATCAGTTTCTTATTCTCCCTGCTTTTACTTTTCGCTGCTACATAAAAGGCATCTTTAATTTACCAAATCCTTTTCTGCCTCGTTTTCCCATGTCATTCATAGCTTTAAAGAGCTTCTTCATTTCATCAAAACTCTTTAACAGAGCATTTACTTCCTGAATAGTAGTACCGCTTCCCGCAGCTATCCTTTTTCTTCTGCTGCCGTTTATAATTTCAGGATGAGCCCTTTCCTTCTTTGTCATAGACTGTATAATGGCCTCAACGTGGCTCATCTTCTTTTCATCAATTTGCGCATTTTCTAATTGTTTTGTATTCAGTCCGGGTATCATGCCCAGTATCTGGCTTAGCGGCCCCATCTTCTTTATTTGCTGCATCTGTTCAAGATAGTCATCAAGGGTAAATTGCTGAGTACGCATTTTTCTTTCAAGCTCGAGGGCCTTCTTTTCATCAATTGCTTCCTGCGCTTTCTCAATAAGGCTCAGCACATCACCCATTCCAAGTATCCTGGATGCCATTCTGTCCGGATAAAAAGGCTCCAAGTCATTTAATTTTTCTCCTACACTTGCAAACTTGATGGGTTTGCCTGTTACTGCTTTTACTGAAAGTGCAGCTCCTCCTCTGGTATCACCGTCAAGCTTTGTAAGTATTATACCATCTATACCGAGTTTTTCATTGAAGCTTTCTGCAACATTAACAGCATCCTGCCCTGTCATAGAATCAACTACAAGCAGTATTTCATGAGGCACAACCTCACTTTTTATATTCTTTAGTTCATCCATCAATTCTTCATTGATATGAAGACGTCCCGCTGTATCTATAATTACTAAATCATGCTGTCTTGTTTTTGCAAATTCAACAGCTTCCTTCGCAATTTGAACCGGGTTTTTGCTTCCTTCAATGGTAAATACGGGAACATTCAACTGGTTTCCTAAAACCTGCAGCTGCTTTATTGCGGCAGGCCTGTAAACATCACATGCAACAAGGAGCGGGTTTTTACCCTGTTTTCTCGTATAATTTGCAAGTTTCCCTGAAGCTGTTGTTTTACCTGCACCCTGCAATCCAACCATCATATATACCGTCGGGGGCCTCGGTGAAAATGTAATCTTGCTCTGGCTGCTGCCCATGAGCTCTATTAATTCTTCATTTACTATTTTAACTATCTGTTGTCCCGGAGTAAGGCTTTCAAGCACTTCCTGTCCTACACATCTTGAAGACACTTTTTTTATAAAGTCGCTTACTACTTTATAGTTAACATCAGCACTTAGCAAAGCAAGCTTAATTTCTCGCATCATTTCTTTTACATCTTTTTCGCTTACCCTGCCTCTGCCGCGTATCTTTTTGACAGTCTCCTGAAGCTTCTCGGACAAGCTTTCAAATAACGCCATTTATCAGTAATCCTCCTGAAATTTCTACTAACATCAAATACTTTCTATTATTTTAGTAATCTTTTCTTCAGCTTTATTTAAACTTTTTCTGTCATCTGCATCAAGTTTTGATTTATCTATTCCCTTTATTATATTTAATACTTCCTGTATTGAATTCTTCTGGTTTGCAAACCGCTCTACAAGGCCAAGTTTCTTTTCATACTCCATTAAAATCGCTTTTCCTCTTTTAACATTATCATAAACGCCCTGCCTCGTTATTCCGAGGTGTTCGCTGATTTCTCCAAGAGAAAAATCGTTATTGTAATGCAAATCCAATATTTCATTTTGGCGCTTTGTAAGAAGCTGACCGTAAAAATCCAATAATAGGGTTATTTCATACACATCATCCATAAATATCAACCCTGTAAAGTATAATCACTTTACACCTAATTTTAAAATAGGGATTAGCGTTTGTCAAGTAAAAAATAAAAAACGGCCTTGAATAGACCGTTTTAAACATCATAATCCTATATATCGCAGCTTTTTATCTATTAATCCTAATTATTTCATAGCATCCAGTCGTGCTATTCGTCGTCCTTATTCCCCTTCTTCAGCTCATCAATTAGTTTGCCCAATTCATCGATCTGTTTTTTAATATCATCATACTTCTCTATTATTTCCTCAATCGTTTCCTTATCCGCCGTAGTTACGTTCGCATTTTTCTTTGTACCTTTCCTGGAAGAATCTTCGCCCTTCTCTTCCTCTTCCGGTTCCATAAGCTCCGGTGTATCTTCGGGAGTTACGACATGCCCAGCAGCAAACAAATTGTTCAAAGCGCTGTCAAGATTCGTTCCGGTTCCGTATATAAAATCATCACCCTTTTGATAACCTACAATAATCATACGCACTTCAGGGGTGGAAGATGTCCCTGACTTAATATAAACAGGTTCCACATATAATATGCTGTTTTCTATCGGTATCACCAGCAAGCTTCCCTTAAATACACTTGAAGTACCCTGACTCCATAATGTCATATTTGTTCTGACTTCGTCTATTTGATTGATTTTGACCTCAATCTGGTTAGGACCGAATATATTAGTATTCTTAGGGAAAACATATAACACCATTTCTCCGTAATTCTGAGCTGAATTCCTTACCGCCAGCCATGATACCATATTATCACTCTTTGAAGGCGTAAACGGCCTCATTAATATCAATTCTACCGTACCATTTGGATCATTCGGCATCTTTATCATGTTATAGTATGGCTCAATTTCCTTCAGATTGGACTGATCCGTCACATCTGAGTTGATTATGCTGTCCATATCACTATATACCGGATGCTTTGCTATATCCCATAAATCCTGATTGGTGTAAAAACTGGTAACTGCATCGCTATCCTTGTCTGGGTCTAAATGATACCTTTTTAATATATTTGTCTGTATTTTAAATAATGACTCGGGATATTTCATATGTTCCGAAATATCTGCCGGAAGTTCCTCATCCGCAAACAAACCGGGATATATTTTTGCATAAGTTTGTATAATAGGGTCCGTTTTATCAATAATATAATATTTTACAGATCCGTCATATGCATCGATAACAATCTTTACTGAATTTCTGACATAGTTAATCTCCTTGCCGAAAAAGCTTACACTCTGGGAATATGGATAAGCATTGCTCGTAGTATATGCGTCAAGAACCCATTTCAACTTTCCGTCCGAAGTTATCAGAATATATGGATCATCATCAACAGTCAGAAACGGTACCGCCTTTTTTGCTCTCCCTATAATATTTCTGTTTAAAAGCAACTTTGAATCTGATTTAACATAATTGGAAATTATCATATTAAAATCAGCTAATTTGAATGAATATATAATCCTGTTGAGAAGGGATAATTTTATGCCGCCTTTTCCGCCATATATGGTTTCGCTTTCGGTGGTCCCATCATAATCAATTTCTTTTAAATTTTGTCCCGCGTTTACAATAACCGGATCTTTCGTAAGTTCACCGTAATATATTCGGGGCTGGTTTATCTTCAAATTAGGATCCACGGAATTCATTTTTAAACCGCTTAATATGTAGTTAACTCCGCCTTTATCCGTTATTGAATTAATAGGGTTTATTACAACGCCATAACCATGTGTGTATTTAAAAGTTGTATTTATGTACGATTTCTCCGGAAGTTGGTTTTTATCTATTTCCCGGGCGCTTATAAACACAGGCATGTTTTTGCCGTTTATTGTATAATTGATGATATCGCAGTCATAGAAAGTATAAAAGTTAGTATTTCTCTGTTGCTGTATGGTATATTGCAAAGTCGGCTGATAGTCTATTACCCGAATGTTGTTTTTTGTTTCTTGATTTTTTTGTATTATTTCAGGTGTCAGAGGTTGAATTTCCGAGAAGTTTTCTACCTTTATTGTGCTTAAATTGTAAGCCTGTCTTGTTTGCTGTATGTTGTATTTTAAGTACTGGCTCTCAAGGTTTGCTTCATTTGGCTTTACAACAAAGCTCTGCACAATTACCGCTGTTAAGGTTACAACAATCCAAATAGCAGGAAATACCGAAATAGTAATTGCTGCTCTTTTGAATTTTTCTATGGATATAAACATAAAGGACAGTACTACTATTATGACTAACAGAATCGGAGCCAGCCTGAAATAATTAAGCCAGATCTTAACATCAACATATCCTGCGCCCTTTACATCAAGGACAGTAGAATATAAAACTGATTCTTTCATAAATTTGTACGAAACTGATTTTATTATAAATAATATTGCAACATTGATAAGATTGTGACGTATTATGCTTTTAACCTTTAAATCCTGAAAAGTAATGCTCTTGTATAAAGTTGCAAGCACTATAATGTAATATACTAAAGTATAAATAATAACAAATAACCATAATATAATAATAAAATCATAAATAGCCATCCAAAGTGGTCTTTGAAAAATATAATAGCCTATATCTTTTGAAAAAAGAGGGTCATTTTTGTTAAACTTCGTTGAATTTAAAAAATTAAGTGCTTTTTGAGTAAAAATATCATTTGTTATTAACGCACCAATAAGCGCAATAGGAAGGGTTATTAAAACATTGGGCAGTTTTTGCGGTTTCAGTTTTTTTTCTCTGAAATAAGCGTTTAAATTTCTTTTTATAAATATGCCCGTTACAGAAAATACAACAGCAATAAAAATAAATACAATTACAAAAAATGCAATATTATATGCAAGGTTTGTAATATATACACTTTCGTAATCGCCAATTTCTTTAAGCTCGATGATTTCTGTATATACATTGGCTACACCAATCAAACCCGCAATTAATAACAGAAATATTATCAGGAAAGTCAGCCTTCTCTTGATTTTATCTATATTGACCTTTTTGTCTCTTTCCTTATAATAATCGTAAACCATAACTTAACCCTCCTTTTCTTTGATTATATGAATATTTAGGCTATTATTCAACCACAGTTTTACATAAATTATAATTATGCAAATAATGCTTCAACAAAATCCCCTGGTTCAAATATCTGCAAATCATCTACGCCTTCACCGACACCGATAAATTTAACAGGTATATTTAATTCACATTTGATAGCTGTAACTATTCCTCCCTTTGCAGTACCGTCCAGCTTTGTAAGCACAATTCCCGTAATGCCCACTGCTTCGCTGAATATTTTAGCCTGGTTTACCGCATTTTGACCTGTAGTAGCGTCAAGAACGAGCAAAACCTCTTGTCTGGCGTTTGGCAACTCCCGGTCCAGGACTTTTTTAATCTTTTTAAGCTCTTCCATAAGGTTTTTCTTTGTATGAAGCCTTCCTGCAGTGTCACAAATCAATACATCCGCTTTTCGTGCTTTTGCCGATTGCACTGCATCATAAATAACAGCAGCAGGATCAGCGCCTTCAGCGTGTTTAATTATATCAACACCTACTCTGCCGGCCCATACTTCTAACTGGTCAATGGCAGCTGCCCTGAAAGTATCTCCTGCCGCTAAAATTACCTTTTTTCCCTGGTTCTTTAATAAGTTGGCTATTTTCCCGATAGAAGTTGTTTTGCCTACACCGTTTACTCCAATTATTAAAATAACTGACGGAGAAGTGTCAATGTTCAATCCGGCTTCATCATCCCTTAAAATCTCTGTGATTTCTTCCTTTAACAGATCCTTTACTGCTGCCGGATCAGTTATTTTTCTTTCCTTAACTTTGCTTTTTAGGTCCTGGATAATCTTCATTGTAGTATCTATGCCCATATCAGAGGTTATCAATATCTCTTCAAGTTCCTCAAAAAGTTCATCATCAATTTTTCCAAAAGAAACCAATACCTGATCTACTTTTTCAGTTATACTCTTTCTTGTTTTTGCTAAGCCTTCTTTTAGTTTGTCAAAAAATCCCATCGTTATCCTCCCTTAATCTTAAAGCGTTTTCAAATCCTATTATCTATTATTTACTTCATGCTATATTTCCAAATCAGCTTGCTTTTTCATCCATTTTTATAGAAACAATCTTCGAAATGCCTCGCTCCTGCATAGTAACACCATATAGGGTATCCGATATTTCCATTGTCCCTTTTCTGTGTGTTATGACTATGAACTGTGTCTCATCAGCATATTTTTTTAAGTACTGTGCAAATCTTGCAACATTGGCCTCATCCAAAGCAGCTTCTATCTCATCCAGTATGCAGAACGGAGCCGGATTCAGCCTTAATATTGCAAATAACAGCGCAATTGCGGTAAATGCCCTTTCTCCTCCGGAAAGTAACATCATATTCTGCAGTTTTTTACCCGGAGGCTGAACTTCTATTTCAATTCCGCTCTCGAGGATATCATTTTCATCAGAAAGCTTTAATTTTGCATATCCTCCGTCAAATAACTCTTTGAATACCGCTCCGAAATTTTCATTTATTTTTTTGAACTGCTCCATAAACTGCTGTTTCATGTGAGTTTCAATTTCCTTAATGATTTTATGCAGCTTTTCTTTAGCGTTTTCCATATCATTTCTCTGAGCTGTCATGAACTCATAGCGTTCACGTGTCTTTACATATTCATCAATAGCTGATACATTAACCGCACCTAAAGCTTTTATTTCAGCTCTGTATTGGTTAATTAGTTTTTGTGCCTGAGCGATGCTTCCGATATCTTTTTTATATTCCAAAGCATTTGTATAAGTCAATTCATATTCATCCCACATTCGGTTCTGCAGGTTGTCAATTTCCACCTCGAATTTTGTCTTTTTCATCTGCAACCTACCGAGTTCTTCCTGAAGGAGTATAATGTTTTTATTTATATCGTTAATCCGGTTAATTGTGTTTGCTGTTTCTTCCTCAAGTATACGCTTTTCTTCGCTGATTCTGTCAATCTCAAACATCTTGCCGGATTTTTCCTGTTCCATTTTCCTGATTGACTCTGTAAGCTCATTAATTTTCTGGTGTAAATTCTCTATTTCTTTTTGATTTCTCTGCTTTTCCTTATCTTTTCTGTCAGCACTGTTTGCAAGGGATTTCTTTTGATTTTCTATTCTCGCCAAAGCTTCATTTACGCTGTCTATACTTTCGCATATTGAATTTACTGAAATCTTATAATCCATTATTTCTCCGCTGAGGTTATCTTTCATAATTCTGTCATCTTTATGTCTCTCCTGATAGTCTTCTATTATCGATTTTGAATTAGTTATGCTTTTTTCGATAGCCTCAAGTTCTCCAAGGTATTTCAAAAGTTCCTTTTCTGCTTCTTCCTCCTGCCTTGAGAGCTGCTCTTTTTCCTGTTCAAGCATATCTATCTTTGTTTTATATCTGGTGATAGTTTCTTCAATGCTTGCCAGATGGTTCTCATCTCTTATTTTAATAATTTCATTTTCTTTAAGACTGCTCTCACTTTGCCTTATATAATCATCAAATTTTTCAAGACCGCTGACCAGTTCAGATACCTCATTTTCTATTTCAGAATCTTTTCTTTCAAGCTCTGATATATCATTTTTCAGCTTTTCTATTTCCCTGTTCCTTCCAAGTATATGCGGTCCCCTATTGTCACTGCTTCCTCCAGTCATAGATCCGCCAGGACTTAGTATATCTCCGTCAATAGTTACTATTTTAAACGAATACTTGTATTTTCTTGCTATTGCTATGGCTGAATCAAGATTATCAGCAACGACAACCTTGCCAAGAAGATTTTCTATTACTCCTCTATATTCCGGATTATATCCCACAAGTTCCGAAGCAATGCCGCAGAAACCCTTCATTACCCTGATTTCACGTTCCGGTGATGTTTCAAATGTCCTTGATTTTACTGAACTTATAGGTAAAAATGTCGCCCTGCCCAGCCTATTCTTTTTCAAATAATCTATAATTCTCTTTGCATCTTCCTCAGTTGTAGTGACAATATTCTGCAATGAGCCTCCCAAAGCTGCTTCAATGGCATTCTCATACCTGCCGTCAACCTTGATAAGCTGCGCCAAAGCTCCATGAATACCTCTTCCAAGGTTTGAATCGTGAGCACATGCCTGAAGTATCGCTTTTACACTTCTGTTATAACCTTCGAAGTTCTTTTCCATATCTTTGAGCATATTATATCTTGCTGTTTTAAACTTAATATCTGATCTTATTTCACTTTGCTTTTTCCTAAGCTCCTCAAGCATTGCGCTTTTACTTCTTTTATCCGTCTGTGCCTTTTCTATCTGTGTTCTTAATGAATTAATGGTTTCTTTTGTTTGTTTTATCCCTTCCTCAATCTCTTCCTTTTTCATTCCTTCTTTGTCAATGTCCAGTTTCAGGCTGTTGATTTCATCATCAATAGCCATTTGGCGCTTTTTCAAAGCACCTATATGGGTTTTGACATTATTGGCTTGTGCTTTTTTATCTGATTGAGCATCAAGCTTGTCCATAATGTCTGCTTTTAATTTTTCTACATATTTTTCATTTTCATCCATTTGCTGGATTACCAAATTCATTTTCTCTTCCAGCTTGGCTAAAATAGCTGAATATTCCTCTTTCTTTTCATTCAGGTATTTTATTTTCTTATTTTTTTCCTGCTCATCGTCATTTAATAGTTTTACGCTTTTAAATACATCTTCAATCTCCAAGGTCAGTCTTTCATTATTTTGCTCATAATTTTTTATTTTTTCATTATTTAATTTTATTTGTGAATTGCATCTCTCCAGTTCTCCTTCCAGATTGTAATATTCAGTTCTGGATTCCGACAGCTTCTCATCGAGAGATTTCAGATATTCGCTTTTCTCATGGTTTAACCTGGAGATTTCTTCAAGTTTTGCATTTTCATCACGTACATTTTCTCTTATCTTTTCATACTGTTCGTCCAGTTCTTTTACCTTTTCATTTAATTTTGCTATATTTTCTATGTACACATTTACTTCCAGGTTTTTAAGTTTTTCTCTTATATCCAGATATTTTCTGGCCGTTTCGGACTGCTGCCTTAACGGTTCCAATTGTAACTCAAGTTCGCTTATTATATCATTTATCCTTATCAAATTCTGAGTTGTAGATTCTAATTTCCTTTCTGCCTCAATCTTTCTTATTTTGTATTTCATTATTCCTGATGCTTCTTCAAATATATGGCGGCGGTCCTCAGATTTAACACTGAGTATTTCATCTATTCTTCCCTGGCTTATAATCGAATAGCCGTCCCGGCCAATTCCTGTATCCAGAAACAGTTCGTGTATATCTTTAAGCCGGCAAGGTACTTTGTTAATAAAATATTCGCTTTCTCCTGATCTGTATGCACGTCTGGTTATAGTTACTTCATTATAGCTGATGGGCAGTCTGTTGTCAGAATTGTCAATAATCATCGATACCTCAGCAAAGCCATGGGGTTTCCGATGCTCGGTTCCCGCAAAAATCACATCTTCCATCTTGCTTCCTCTTAATGTCCTTGCTCTCTGCTCACCCAATACCCATCTTACAGCGTCCGATATATTGCTTTTACCGCTTCCGTTCGGCCCCACAATGGAGGTTATCCCTGAATTAAAATCGATAGAAATTTTGTCTGCATAAGATTTAAAACCTTGTATTTCAAGATTTTTCAGATACAATCAAATACACCTCTGTAATTCCCCATTTTATATTTATATTAATTCAATCCATTGTGCCAGTTGATTTTGTTCCAGGTAACCGAGTTACGATGCCAAGGTCCTGTAAATTCAGATGCTACTAATCCAAACTCGAAGAATAATTTTGAATTACCACTAGGTTTCTTCCTCAAAGCAACCAGCACAATAAGTTAATTCATGATGCAAATATCATTTCGTTTTTGTTCCAGTATTTTAACGGTGTTAAACCCGAATTTTCGCTTTAAAAAATCTATATTGGCCCGTTTTTGTCCAATTACATCAGAAATACTCTTTTCAGGCACCGCAATTAAAATATCTTTATATCTGTATAATTTCTTTTCTTCTATTTGCTTTATCAATTGCTTTAGTATTCGGCGTGACTCTACCAACTGTCGAAAGGCAGGATGGAAAGGTCCCGCAACAACATCCATGTTTTCATTTATGTTATCAGTGGGCTGAAGCCCTATTCTAATGACATTTATATCGTTCTTTTCATATAAATCAAGAAGCTCGGCGCAAATTTCCACTGCTTCATCTAAATTTATCGGCTTATATCTTCCATCATTATACATAGTCTCCAGGTATGTATCCTTAATGACCAAAACAGGATATATCCTAACTATATCAGGCTTAAGTTCTATAACTTTCTCTGCAGTTTCCATATCTTTTTCCCTTGAATCGCCAGGAAGGCCTATCATAGTCTGAATGCCGAGATTAAAATCACTCTCTTTTATTAAGACAGAAGCTTTAATTACATCTTCCGTATTATGCCCTCTGCAGCTTGTCTTAAGTATACTGTCATCCATACTTTGCACTCCAAGCTCTATGGTACGGACATTATATTTCTTCAGGTAATCCAATATTTCTTCATCTATGTAGTCAGGCCTAGTCGACAGCCTGATGGATGATACTTTATTAGCTGATATATATTTGTTTGCAGCCATAAGAAATTCTATTTGCTCATCTTTATCTATGCCTGTAAAACTGCCTCCGTAAAATCCGATTTCAACAAATGAATCTGAACTCGCAGTTTCCAGGTGTCTTTCTATTATTTCCGTCATCTTTTCAATGGTCATGTCTTCCGTCTGACCGCTTATTTTTTTCTGGCTGCAATATATGCAATCAAAGGGGCAGCCCTTATGGGGCACAAATATCGGAATAACTATATGCCTGTTTTTTATTTGATTCACCTTCTTTCCGACAGCTAACTTCCTATTAACCTTTGCTCTTAACCTTTTCTATCGCTTCTTTGGCAGCATTCTGTTCAGCCTCTTTTTTGCTTTTTCCCTTTCCGGTTCCATAAGGAGCTCCCTGGATACTTACCTGTGTAACAAAAACCTTATCATGATCAGGTCCGTTTTCACTTATAACTTCATATGCTATTTTTACATCACCGTTTTTTTGTACCATTTCCTGAAGCTGTGTTTTATAGTCCTTTATACAAAAACCTTTTACAGCATTCTCAATATGTTGTTTCAACTGGCTCAAAATGAATTTTTTCGCGCTTTCCAAGCCATCATCAATATAAATTGCTCCGATAATGGCTTCAAATACATCAGACAATATCGAAGACCTCTTTCTTCCTCCTGTCTGTTCTTCTCCTTTTCCAAGAAGAAGGAAGTCCCCTGCTCTAATATTGCTTGAGCATGTCATTAAAGTGTTTTCGCAAACCACACTGGCTCTTATTTTAGTCATTTCACCTTCAGAAAGATTTGGATAATTCTTATACAGGAACTCACTTACTGTTATATTAAGAACCGAATCCCCGAGAAACTCCAATCTTTCATTATTCATAAGCTTTTCATTTTTATTCTCATTTGAATATGAACTGTGAGTAAAAGCCATTATTATATTGTTTTTATTTCTGAATTCATAGTTAATAATCTTTTCAAAATCAGATATACTGTTTTTTAACTGCTTACTGTTAATCATTTATACCTCCGTTTGAAGACTGCATTATACTACACACCAATTCGGAAATTATTATTTGGCAAAGTGGCAAATATGCTGTCTGTCATCAGTATATTTTGCTTATACTCTGTCATTTAATACACCAAATTTACTTGATATATACTATAATGCATACTCATATCATATCTATAAAAGCGAGGCATAAACCTCGCTTAATTTACACTAATATTCTATTATATTTTTACCGATTGTACCAGTAATTTTTCACAATATTCCGTATTTATATCATTCAGAAATTTAATATTACAATTTTATCGTCAAATTCATTGCTGAATCATGTCATCCAAAGCCTGAGAGATTCAATTTGCTTTTGTTTTAATCACTTCATTTTGTTATTGCTTATCAAAAACTTTGATTCCTATGCCAAAATATACATCTATAGTTTATAAAAAAAGTCCCGTTTTTGGGACTTTTTTTACGTGTTATTTTTAATGTAATCTACAACATCACCTACTGTAGATATCTTCTCAGCCTCACTGTCTGGTATTTCGAGGTCAAATTCCTCTTCCAATGCCATAATTAACTCAACTATGTCAAGTGAGTCAGCACCCAGATCATCTATGAAGGAAGATTCCATTGTTATATCATCTTCTTCTATACCCAATTGCTCTGCAACTACTTCTCTAACCTTTTCAAATATCATAACATTCACCTCCTTCCAAAAGAGGGGTAAATTTTATTTTCATGTTAAAGTATTGCTGCTATCATTATCATAACTAATATATGATATGAAATTCCGATATTGCCAATACTTTTACAATAAATAATATTACATTACTAATCCTCCGTCAATATTTATTACCTGTCCTGTAATATAATTTGAGAAATCAGATGCCAAAAATGCCACAAGGTCAGCTACTTCAGCAGGAGTCCCAAATCTGCCTAACGGTATATTTTTAAGATAATTATTTTTGATTTCCTCAGGCAATACTTCTGTCATATCTGTCTGAATAAATCCGGGAGCAATTGCATTGCATGTAATCCCTCTTGATGCCAACTCCTTGGCAGTAGTCTTTGTCAAACCGATAAGTCCTGCTTTTGAAGCTGTATAATTAGCCTGACCAGGATTTCCTATTATTCCGACTATTGATGAAATATTAATGATCTTACCGCTTTTTTGTTTAAGCATCGCTTTTGCCGCAGCTTTTGTACATAAAAAAGCACCTTTTAAATTAACATCAAGAACAGAATCCCAATCTTCTTCAGACATCATTAACATGGGCTTATCTTTTGTTATACCCGCATTGTTTACCAAAATGTCAATCTTTCCAAATGTATCAACCGCAGTCTTTATAAGGAGTTTTGCAAATTCTGCATCTGAAACATCGCCTTTTACAGCAGCTACATTATAACCCTTTTCCTTAAATTGCTTTTCAGTTTCATCCAAATAAGCAGAATTCTTGCTTCCGTTCAATACTATATTTGCTCCAAGTTCAGCTAATTTCAGTGCTATAGCCTTTCCCAATCCCCTTGCGGACCCGGTTATAACAGCAGTTTTCCCATTAAGTTGCATGTTATGCATTCCCCCTATATCTTTGCTAAGCCTTCAAACCTTCCAATGTTTTATTAAGTGAGTCTATATCTTCAACATTGAAGGTTCTAGCTTCCTTGTTTATCTTTTTTACAAAAGAGCTTAGTGTTTTACCCGGCCCGATTTCTACAAAAGTATCAACACCGTTATCCAGCATATTTCTCACTGATTTTTCCCATAATACTGAACTGCTTACCTGCCTTATAAGAAGTTCCTTAACTTTTGTATAATCATTTATATATTCTGCAGTTACATTTGTAACAACAGGTAGATTCATCTCTTTAAATTCAATTGAATCCAGTTCTTTAGCTAATTTTTCTCCTGCCGGTTTTAGCATGCTGCAGTGGAACGGAGCACTTACAGGTAGCAGCATCGCCCTTTTTGCTCCTTTATCCTTGCATATTTGAGCTGCCTTTTCAACTGCTTTTACTTCACCCGCAATAACTATCTGTCCTGGACAATTGAAATTGGCAGGCTCGACTATACCTTCAGCGGACCCTTCCTTGCATGCTTCAATAACAGCTTCGTCAGGCAGGCCGATAATTGCAGCCATGGCTCCTACTCCGAGCGGAACAGCTTCCTGCATATATTTCCCCCTTTTTCTGACTAGCTTTACTGCTTCGCTAAACGTAAAGGTACCTGCCGCAACATGGGCTGAATATTCACCAAGGCTCAATCCTGCAACTACATCAGGTTTTATACCGTTTTGAAGAAGGGGCTGGAGACATGCGATGCTTACCGTTAATATAGCAGGTTGCGTGTTTTCTGTAATTTTTAGTGTTTCCTCATCGCCTTCAAAGATCATCTTTTTTATATCAAGTCCTAAAGATTCCGAGGCATTTTCAAATATATCATCAGCAGCTTTGAATTCATCTGCTATTTCCTTTCCCATTCCTACGCTTTGCGCTCCCTGTCCTGCAAATATAAAAGCTATCTTTCCCATATGATTATTAACCCTCCTATAGCTTAATAAATTCATATTTTAATATTTATTTAAATACCTTAGCTATCTTCCCCATTTAATTAATGCAGAAGCCCATGTAAGTCCTCCGCCGAAGCCAACCAGTATAATATTGTCCCCTCTTTGTATCCTGTTTTTCTTTATAGCCTCTCCCAAAGCTAACGGTATCGAGGCAGATGATACATTTCCATAATTTTTTACATTGGCAAACACTCTGTCTTCGGGTAATCCCAGTCGCTTTGCCGCTCCGTCTATTATTCTTATATTGGCCTGATGGGGAATAATAAGCTTTATATCGTCAATAGTCAAACTTGCGTCTTCAACAACTTTTCTGGTTGCCTGATCCATTATTTTTACCGCAAACTTAAAAACTTCACTTCCGTCCATCCACAATACACGTTTGACTCCATTTTGCCTTTTCTCAGCATCTTCCTCGGAACAATAACAGCATGGGATTGTTATATTATGCCCTAATCTGCCGTCAGCGCCAATATGGGTAGTTATAATACCAAACCCGCTTTCAACAGGCCCTAAAACTGCAGCAGCCGCCGCATCTCCAAACAGAACACAAGTCTTCCTGTCATTCCAGTCAACAACTTTTGAAAGGCCTTCACAACCGATAACCAATACATACTTATAGTAAGCTGTTTTAATAAACTGATGTGCCACCGTCAAAGCATATACAAATCCCGAGCAAGCTGCATTCAGGTCAAAAACTGCAGCTTTTACAGCACCGATATTCTTTTGTATAATTGATGACGTTGACGGTGTAAGGTAGTCAGGAGTTTCTGTAGCTACTATTATCAGGTCTATCTCTTCAGCCGAGATACCTGCATCTTTTAATGCCTTGTTTGCAGCTTCCACTCCAAGCATATATGCAGGAGCATTTTCATCAAGAATATGCCTCTGAGATATGCCGGTTCTTTTTAATATCCATTCATCCGATGTTTCTACCATTTTTTCCAAATCACTATTTGTAAGAATTTTTTCAGGTATACTGCTTCCTACTCCTAAGATGCCTACTCCTTTATTTAACATTACTACTCTCCTTATCTTCCAAATTTTCAAAAGCTGTTCTTATCTGCTCCGCAAATGAAGCTTGCGCCAGCTTTTTTGCTTTTAATACTACATTCTTTACAGTCTTAGAATTTGAATTGCCATGGGTTTTTATAACCAAACCGTTAACTCCGAGAATAGGAGCTCCGCCGTTCGAATCTTCATCCAGGGTTTTTAACAGTTTTTTCAGCTCTTTTTTAATTATGAGCGCTGCCGCCTTTGTTAAAACATTGCTCATGAATATATTTTTCAATGAGCTTAAGAAAAAGTCGGCCGAACCTTCGTAAAATTTCAGAATTACATTTCCCATGAAACCGTCACAGACCAGAACATCTACGTTTCCTTCAGGCAGATCCTTGCCTTCAACGTTTCCTATGAAATTAATGTTTGCTTTTGAAAGCAATGCATAAGCATTTTTTATATTTGCATTTCCCTTAATTTCTTCTGAACCTACATTCAGTAGACCTATCTTTGGTTTTTCTATACCAAGCAATTCTTTAATGTATATTGAGCCCATTATGGCGAATTGCAGGTAATTCACCGGTTTGCAATTAGTATTTGCACCTGCGTCAATAATAAGAGCAGTGCCTTTTTTAGTAGGTACAAGCGCCGCGATTGCCGGTCTGCTGACTTGCGGCAATCTGTCAAGGATCAATGTAGAACCTGCAAGAAGTGCCCCGCTGTTGCCTGCTGAAATAAAAACATCGCCTTTACCTTCTTTAAGCATCTTGAAACCTACAACCATAGAAGAATCCTTTTTAGATTTTATCGCTTTTAAAGGTACGTCATCATTGTTTATAATTTCTGTCGTATTGTGAATTTTAAGCCTGGAACCGGTATAATTGCGTTCTTTTAAAATTTCATTAATCCTTGCGCTATCACCAAGCAGCAGTATATCAAACCCGTCAGCTTCATTAACAGCATCTATACATCCGTTAACCAAAGCTTCCGGGGCATTGTCTCCGCCCATTGCATCAACCAGTATTATCAATTGCCTCACTCCCAACATATGGTTTGCTTGTATGTTCTTTTTCCTATTTATCTTTTTTTATTGAAGCTAAAATGAATTTGCCTCTGAATACTTCTACGCCCTTTTCATAAATTTTAACCCATACTACATAATTACTTTCTCTGATTCTCTTTACTTCAGCTTTGGCAACAATCTTACTGCCCGAATAAACCGGAGTCTTATATTTGATATTTGCCACTCCTACAAGCGCAACCTGTGAGTCAATTACTGCAATAGCTAAAGATTCGGCAAGAGAGTATATATAATGCCCTCTGACTATCTTTGTTTTTTCAAAAGCCATTTCCTCATTTGTTTCAAGTATGGCTATTCCGCTTTGATCAAGATTAAGCTCAACAAGCTCACCTATTACCTCTTTGCCCTGCATCGACTTTACTTTGTTTATGTTGGTCTCAGCAACATTTTTTATTCTCTCCCGCAATTCAGGAATACCTAATTCCAACCTGTCAAGCCGTATGGTAGGTACGCTTACTGAAAAAATTTCAGCAAGTTCTTCATCTGTCAAAAATGGATCCTCTTTTAACTTTTCCAGCAAAACAGCTTGCCTCTGTTTTTTAGCAACAGAAGTTCTGCTCATTTTTATAGCACCTCTTGTTCTGAGTTTTCTCTTACTTTAATATCTGACTTATGTATAAAATTCTAAACGACATGCAGCATATATTCTCTTTTATATATATATTTAACTTTCAGAATATTTATTACCTGATACTAATTGTTGATACTAAGTATAATATATTTTAATTATGTATGCAATACATTTTTGCAATAATTTCATAAAATAACAAACCTGAAACTAAATAAAAGGCAATAACAAAAACTGCTCTCACAGTGTTTATTATTGCCTTTTATGATTCACTTCTTAAACATAAATCAGCATTTATTATAACTTTAAAACTAACCTTTCAGTCATTTAACAACTTTACATTCTTTGCAAGATATTCATACCCGGAGTAAATTGTAACAATAACCGCTATAAGCATTGCACACCAATCAAATCTAAAATCCGTAATTTCTGATAAAGGATAATTTTTCAATAGGCAAAGAGTTATAGCTATTATCTGTGTCACCGTTTTTATCTTACCCCATTTACTTGCAGGTATAACTATGTTTTCTCCTGCAGCAACAAGCCTAAATCCGGTAACCAGCAACTCCCTGGACAAAATAATCATAGCAACCCATCCACTTATTACATGCCTTTCAACTAACGCTATAAGAGCTGCATTTACTAAGAGTTTGTCTGCAATTGGGTCAAGGAAAATTCCAAACTTTGTTATAAGTTTTCTTTTTCTTGCTATATAGCCATCTACTCCATCTGTACTGGCAGCAATTACAAAAATCGCAGCGGCAATAAATTGCCCGTAACTTTTTGTAAAGTTGTTTATTACTTGCAGTTGGGGCAGCAGCCGTCCGATTATACTATCATTAACCAGCCAATCTGGAAATGGTATTGCAAACAGCATAAAAACCGGAACTATAAATATTCTTGATAAAGTAATCTTATTAGGCAGATTCATCTACAACATCTCCTATTAAATCATAACTGTCTGTGTTCAAGATCTTAACCCTTGTAATCTCACCAATTCTTAAAGGTTCACGGGTTGTGATATAAACATACCCATCAATATCCGGAGACTCAGCATATGTGCGGCCTGTATAGAAAATCCCGTCATCTGCTATTCCTTCAATAATGACATCATAGGTTTTACCTATTCTGTTTTTATTTTTTGCCTCCGTGATTTCTTTCTGCAGCTGCATAATAATATCATATCTTTCCTGCTTTACATCGTCGTCTACCTGATTCTTCATTAACGCAGCCGGAGTCCCTTCCTCCTTAGAATATACAAAAACACCCAATCTGTCAAATTCAAGCCTTTGTATAAAATATTTCATATCGAGGAAGTCTTCTTCATCTTCACCCGGGAAACCCGTAATAAAAGTAGTTCTAATTACAATTTCGGGTATCTCCCTGCGTAACTTTACAATTAGATTTTCTATATCTTTTTTTCTGTCTCTTCTTCCCATAAGTTTAAGTATTTTATCACTTGAGTGCTGTATGGGAATATCGAGATACTTGCATATCTTGTCATTAGTTGCTATTTCATTTATTAAATTGTCATCTATTTCATCAGGATAGCAATAAAGAAGCCTTATCCAATGGATACCGTCTATTTTGCTTAATTCCTGCAATAGAGGCACCAGCATCTTTTTGCCGTATAAATCCATTCCATAACGAGTGGTATCCTGAGCTATTATGACTATTTCTTTTATTCCGCTGCGTGCTATTTTTTGAGCTTCCGTAACAATATTTTCAATGCTTCTGCTCTTATATGCACCTCTTATTGAAGGTATAGCACAATATGTGCATTTATTGTCGCATCCTTCAGCTATTTTTATATAAGCATAAGCCTTGCCTGTTGAAATAATCCTTTCTTCCTCGAGATGGCAGATATTTTCCTGGTGTCCACAGATTACGGACTTTTCTCCATCAAAAGCAGAATCAATCACTTTTGCTATATTAATATAATCTCCTACGCCCATAACAGAATCAACTTCCGGAATTTCCTTTATAATCTCGTCCCGATATCTTTCAGCCAGACAACCTGTTACTAATAAAAGCTTGCATTTATCCTTCTTTAAGGCAGCCATTTCGAGAATCGCTTCTATAGATTCCTGTTTTGCTGACTCAATAAACCCACAGGTATTGACTATTACTACATCTGCTTCTTTTTCATCATTTGTTATTTCATATTTGCCGCTCTTATTTAAAATCCCAAGCATTACCTCAGTATCAACCAGGTTTTTAGGACATCCCAGTGATACTATACCTATCTTTTTCAAATTCTTCTCTCCATCTGTATAAATTCGGAAAAATCAATTATGACAAGTAAATTTAAATATTTACAATTTATTATTTTAAGGCTTATTTTACGTATATGTCAATCATATTTTGCCGTATGTTTGTTTTATTTTTAACGATATCGTCCGTTTTACAGCAGCATACTTGCCTTAAAACTCACTTTTTTGTTTATTGCTTCTTTCTTCAGATTTAAAATATAAAAAGGCAGTGTCCTTTAGCCCAGTAAGAAATAATCAACAGACAGCTGCCTTTTATATATCCGCTTCGTATATTTACATATTCACTTATATTATTGTAACTTTGCTTTAAAACCTTCAATGTCCAGTTCACGTGAAATATATATCCTTTTCATTTGCATGTTGTCCTCGCCTGTATAATGTATTCCTCCACCGATTTTTACTGCATAATCATAATATTTGCCTGCAACGCTTTTTACCCTTTCATCAAAATAGCCCGTAGGATATGCCAAAGCATTCACCTTTTGACCTGTAAGCTGCTCTATAATTGTCTTTGATTCAGAAAGCTCCTTATCCAGCTGTTCATCGCTTAAAGATGTTAAATCTGGATGTGTAAGGGTATGACTCTGAAAATCTATTAATCCGGTCATGCTTTTTATCTGTTCGGTGGTTAAATAATAAGTCTTGTTAAAAAACTCCGGACATACAAATATAGTTGCTTTAAAATTGTACTTTTGCAGTATAGGATAAGCTTTGGTGTAATTGTCCTCGTATCCGTCATCAAAGGTTATAATTACAGGTTTTTCGATATTCGCAACATTTTTAAAGTCATGAAATGAAATTACCGTATAATTGTTGTCTTTTAAAAACTGCATCTGTTTTTCAAATTCAGAAGGTCTCACAAACATATCTTCAATTCCGAATGTCTCATCATTAACCCCGTGATAATTTAAAATATAAACTGCTTTATTTACCGGCTCAGGTATATTATCCTGTGCAGTTATATCTTTATCATTTGTCATTGCTAACGGAACATCGGAATTAACAGGATCAGAGCCTGTCTCATTATCGTTTTCAGCTTGATTTGAAGCAGTTTTCTCACTGTTATTTGTCAACGCAGTACGATTATTTGCTGATACGGTACTTCCGGTTGCAGTTTGCGAAGTGATTGTATTATGCTCGCTGCCGCATCCTGTAAACGTTATTGTCATAGCTATTACTATTAAAGTTAAACATACAGATAACCATTTTCTATTCTTCATGCATCATCCACCAATATAATCATTATTTTTTTCCGAATACTTATTGATCAAACCAAGAATCAAATCACTGTCAAATCCTTTATGGAGCAGATACGTATAAGCTTTTCTTTTTATCTTTTCATCAGACATATCATATTTGCCATATTTCTTTTTTAACATGGACCCTGCCAAAGCATATTCGTCAATCTTCCATTCACCCAGAAGCTCGTCTATTATTTCCTCATCAATACCTTTATTTATCAGTTCCTGCCTTAAAATTCTTTTCGGTTTTGGTTTCAGCTTGCTCCGATCATGAAGGTATTTACTTGCATATATTCTGTCGTTTATATATCCAAGCTTTATTAATTCATTTAATACTTCTTCAATAGTTGTATTACTGTAACCTTCTCTCTCAAGCTTCTGTCTCACTTCTTTGCAGCTTCTGAACTTATAAAGCAGGTATCTTAAAGCAGAAGATTTTGCATTATTGAAACTTATATCTTCCCTTATACTCTTTAGTTCTTCCGGTGTTATTTCCTGCTTTTCATACAATGACAGCCTTATATAATCTTCTTCTGATACAGTAAGTGTAGAATCATCATCAAAACATAAAGTTACCGATCCTTTGTTTTTTTTATTGTTTACGACTGATGTAATTCTCATATACTTACCCCATAAAAGATTAATCCTAATTCACATACATCATAATGATCAAAGACTGATGCTACGCAACTGAATTCATATTCAGTAACCGTTCAAAGCATTTATATATAACAGGATGGGCAACTGTTAATTCCTGATTATTCTTCATCCACTTCTTCGAATTTATCTTCACTGTGAATTTCCATGCTTTTTATAAAAGCGAGATTATAATTTTCTCTAACTTTCTTTTCAATTTCCGCAGCAAAATCCGGATTATCCCTTAAGTACTGCTTAACATTTTCACGGCCCTGTCCCAATCTTTGTCCGTTATATGAGAACCATGCGCCGCTCTTATTTATTATATCAAGATTTACGGCAACATCAAGAAGGCTTCCTTCTTTTGATATACCCTGACCGTAAATTATATCAAATTCAGCTTCTTTAAACGGAGGTGCCACTTTGTTTTTCACAACTTTTGCCCTGGTCCTGCTTCCAATAACTTCAGTACCCTGTTTTATGGAATCAATCCTTCTTATATCAAGCCTTACTGAAGCATAGAATTTCAACGCTCTTCCTCCGGGCGTAGTCTCAGGATTTCCGAACATAATCCCTACCTTTTCCCTAAGCTGATTTATGAAAATTGCTGTTGTATTTGATTTATTTATAACTCCGGCAAGTTTTCTCAGCGCCTGCGACATCAATCTCGCCTGAAGGCCTACATGAGAATCGCCCATTTCTCCGTCAATTTCCGCCTTCGGCACAAGAGCTGCTACGGAGTCAATAACTATTACATCTATGGCTCCGCTTCTAACTAATGCTTCTGCTATTTCCAACGCTTGTTCGCCTGTGTCAGGCTGTGCTACTATAAGGTTTTCTATATCAACACCTAAATTTTTGGCATACACAGGATCAAGAGCATGCTCGGCATCTATATATGCTGCTTCACCCCCGGCTTTTTGTGCTTCCGCTACAATGTGAAGAGCAACAGTAGTTTTTCCTGACGATTCCGGGCCGAATATTTCCACTATCCTTCCCCTCGGAACGCCTCCTACTCCAAGGGCAATATCAAGTCCGATTGCACCTGTGGGTATGCTTTCTACGTTCAGGTGTGTACTTTCTCCCAGCTTCATTACAGCTCCTTTACCGAACTGCTTCTCAATTTGTGACATAGCCATTTCTATTGCTTTTTTCTTTTCTATCATATCCGCTTGCCTTACGGCTTCCCTCCCTGTTTAATAATTCGAACATTTGTTCTGTGTAGATTATATTATATAAAATAGTTTGAGTCAACATTTATTTGTATAATTTTACATTTAAATTTAGGTATTATTTGCTATATTTTATCATATTATACATTTTATTGCAAATGTTGTTCTTTATCGTCTTTGCTTCTTCTATACCGATTATTATAGCTATTGCAAAATAAATAATAAATCCCAATCCTATTTCAAACAGTAAAAAAGCCAGTTGTACAACCTTTGAATATGTGTTTACAGGTGCCATAGTCGCCAGATAAACCACAGTACCCATAATAACAGCCGCCGTCAGTGTTTTTAAAGCAAAAGCCGCCAGCTTCTTTAAATGAATTCCTTTCATTTTATAATTAAGAATAGTAATCAGCAAAGTAGCATTGATTATACTGGCTATTGAATAGGACAAAGCCATACCCGCCGCACCCAGGCTGGTTTTTTTCAGAAACAGTATACCTAAACATATATTTATCAAAATAGCAGTTGACCCTATATATAAAGGTGTTTTTGTATCATTATTGGCATAATACGAACGGTTTAGTACCGTTACCAACGATTGCGATATCAAAGCTATAGAAAAGAACATAAGTATTTCCCCTGCGATTTTAATATAATAATCGTCAAAAACACCTGTGAACTTAAAAGCAGATATTATCTGTGTTCTTAATACCAAAAATCCTATAGCTGAAGGTATAGTAAGAAATATTACGGTCTTTAATCCTTTAAGCAGGGTATCCTTATACTCCTGAACATGCCCGGTAGCAAGTTCTGCAGAAAGTGACGGAAGCATTGCTATACCCATGCCTTGCGCAAAAACACCATATGGCATCTGCCATATGCGGTCTGCCATGTTAAAGGCTGTTATACTTCCTTCAGGAAAAAAGGATACCAGTGTCAGGGATACTATTACGTTTACCTGAGTAATGGAAGATGACAGCAGTGAAGGGATTGCCAGCTTAAATAACCTTACAAAACCCGGGTGACGGAGGTAGATTTTAAATCTGTAATGTTTAAGATTTCTAAAGGCAAAACACAGCTGAAAAATAAAATATATAACTGCGCTGGCCATAACACCACAAGCTGCATGCGTTATTCCATACCTTCCCAACAACAAAATGCTGAGCGCGCTTCCTATATTATAAATAGAAGGGCCATAAGCAGCTGCAGCAAACCGGTTATATGAATTCAGTACTCCGTTTATCAACCCTGCCATCATCAAAAATGTAACTGAAGGAAAGAGTATACGGGCAACTTCCACAGTATCCTGCGTTACTTCTCCTTTAAATCCCAGAGCAAGCACTCCTACGACCTGTTTTGTAAAAATCATGCCTGCGGTACATGCAACTGCTGCTGCTATCACTATCACATTTATAAACGTACCCGCTGCTTTCCATCCTTCTTCTTCTTCATTTTTAGCCAAATATCCGGACAAAACAGGAATCAGCGCAGCAGCGATAGCTCCTCCCACCATCATATCATACATTAGCCCGGTCAGCTTGAAAGCCATATTATATGCATCAGCTTTAGAACTTTCAAACACATTGGGTATTAAAATTTCTCTCAAAAACCCCGTTAATCTGCTCAACACAATAGACGACATTACTATCAGGGCCGTTGATTTAAGTTTTATGCTTTTCATTTGTTCCAATCGCCATTTCCCCCTGAAATTCAAATCGCAACTACAGCAATATTTATCTTTCATTATTTACTTATCCTGTCATACATTTTATGTCTCCGAACATCCTGTCATAAACCAGTTCTTGGCCATTTATACTAAGGTTAGTGGGGCACTTCTCTGCTGACGCGGACCATCCTCTCTGAAAAATGTCCCATTTTGAAAAGTCTCCTTCTCCCCAATTTTTACCTCAAAAGCGGAAAAGAGCCTCAAAGGTGCTCTCTGCCTTCACTCTCAATTCTAATTATAAAAAATTTATCCCGAAATCAGATTAACCCTTATCATATTCAACGCATGCAGGCACGTTATATTCCTTATTCTTTGCCTGTTACCCTTCAGCCTGAGCTCCTTGCACTCCGTACCCTTTGAACTGCTTATTGCTACATATACAAGTCCAACAGGCTTCTTTTCAGTACCTCCGCCAGGGCCGGCAATACCTGTTATCGACAGCCCTATATCAGAACCGGCAACTTTCCTTATTCCTTCAGCCATTTCTATGGCAGTCTGCCTGCTTACCGCGCCGTATTCTGAAAGGGTTTGCTCCTTTACACCTAGCTCCTTTACTTTTGCTTGATTTGAATAGGTTACCTTGCCCTGCAGAAATACTTCCGAAATACCCGGTATATCAGTCAATTTTGCAGCCAAAAGACCTCCTGTGCATGACTCGGCCAGAGCCAGTGTTTTCTTTTTCTCCAATAGCAAATAAGCTGTTTCTTCCGCAAGGTCTCTGTTTTCTGTGGAGTAAAGGGCTGTTCCAAGCCTTTTCTTTATTTCTTCCGTCATGTCATTAACAAGTTTCTCTGCTTCCTCGCATCGGTCACATTTTGCCGTAACCCTGATGGTAACCTCTCCGTCCTTTGCATATGTCGCCAAAGTCGGATTTGTTTGTTTATCTATCAGGTCAATTAGCATATCTTCCACAGAAGACTCACCTATACCAAATACTCTTAAAAATTTGGATACTATCTTACATTGCGACTTTTTCTCAAAATACGGCATAACCGTACTTTCAAACATGGGTTTCATTTCTGCAGGCGGGCCCGGAAGCATTATTACAACTTTGCCGTCTTTTTCAATAATACACCCGGGTGCCGTACCGTTATCATTTTCAATAATTATGCTGTCCTCAGGCAGATAAGCCTGCTTTATATTGCTTTCCACCATCGGCCTGTTTACGTCTCTGAAATATTTCTTAATTTTCATTAAAATTTCTTCATGCAAAACCAATTTTTTACCCATTACTGTTGAAACAGTTTCTTTTGTGAGGTCATCCTGCGTGGGTCCCAATCCTCCGGTCATCACTACTACATCAGCTCTTTGCAAGGCCGATTCCAGACATTTTCTTAGTCTTTCCGGATTATCTCCGACCACCGTATGGTAGTAGACATTAACTCCCACATCTGGCAACCTGCTTGAAATATATTGCGCATTTGTATTAGCTATTTGTCCCATTAGCAGTTCAGTTCCCACTGCTAGTATTTCCGCATCCATGTACAATCACCTTGTTTCTGTTTATTTCTGTAATTAACAGATATAATAAAATATCTTCAATTTTATAATCTTTTGCATGTTCATTATCGATTATAACAATATAGAATCTGATTTCCAATAAAAACTGATATCTTTTTATATAAAACTATATACCAAGTGCAGTTTTCTATATAATACCGCTGATACTTATTAAAATATAAAATTTATATCAATTTTACGTGGACAACTCCATATAATTATATATAATATGTATAGTTTACATAAAATGTATGAACTTTCTGTTAAATTTTTATTGAAGTATTAATATTAATCTCATATAATTTATATAAGTTATGAAAATCAACTTATTCTTAAGATTTACTGTCTGAGCCTTTATTATTGAAAGCATATAAATCGTCGTATATATAAATTTGTTAATATGGGGGTAAATATATGAACTCTGTCAATATTCTCAAATCAATTGTAGAAAACGTAGAGAAGGTTATTATAGGCAAAAGAGAGTCTATAGAGCTTGCGGTCATTGCTTTGGCATGTGAAGGCCATGTTTTAATCGAGGATGTACCTGGTGTAGGAAAAACCGGACTTGTTTCTTCTATATCGAAATCTATTGATGCTACATTTAAAAGAATTCAGTTTACTCCTGACGTTCTTCCTTCCGATATTACAGGTTTTTCCATATTTAATCAGAAAACAGGCGAGTTTGAATATCGGCCGGGTGCGGTAATGAGCAATATCATACTTGCGGATGAAATAAACAGAACTTCTCCAAAAACACAATCCAGCTTGCTTGAGGTAATGGAAGAAAATCAGGTCACTGTTGACGGAGTTACTTATAAGATTCCAAAACCTTTTATGGTTCTTGCTACTCAAAACCCTGTTGAATATCTGGGCACATTTCCCCTTCCGGAAGCACAGATAGACAGGTTTTTTATGAAAATCTCCATCGGATACCCTTCAATGGCAGATGAAAGCGAAATACTTTCCAGATTTCAATATGAAAACCCCCTGGACAAATTAAAACCTGTAGCAACCTGTGAAGATATTATCGATATTCAGAATAAAATAAAAGAAATTCATGTTGATAAAAGCCTTAATGATTATATAGTAAGTATAGTAAGCAAAACTAGAAATCATCCCGAAGTTGCTTTGGGTTCAAGCACAAGGGGTTCTCTTTCCTTATTTAAAGCAGCACAGGGATGGGCTTTTTATAACGGCCGTAATTATGTCATTCCCGATGATATAATAAAAATGACTGTTCCTGTGCTCTCACACAGAATTATTCTGAAACAGGAAGCCAAACTGAAGAAAGTTACTGCTAATGATATTCTGGCATCTATATTAAAAAATACTGCTGTACCTGTGGTGGAAGGATTATAATGTTGCGAAACAGATTACTCTATATAATTATCTTTATATTATCATTAAATTTTATATATTTTTATGGCGGAAAGGTACCTTATATGCTGTTTTATGCAGTTATCCTTCTTCCGTTTTTTTCTTTTATTTATACACTTGCAGTTTATTTGCGCTTTGGTTATAGCCAGTCACTATCAAAAAACTCGGTTGTTAAGGGCGAAAAGATATTGTTCAGATTTAACCTTAAAAACAGAGATTTTATTCTGTATCCTTATTTAAAAGTTAAATTCTATAATGAAAACAGAATATTTGCAAAACAGCTGGAAACCAAAAATCTGTCTCTGACGCCTGCTTCGGACAAGCTTTTTTCTTATGAACTTGAATGCAAATACAGAGGCAGATATATGTTAGGTATAGAATATATTGAAGTAGAAGATTTCCTAGGTATATTCAGATTCAGGAAAAACGTGCCTGATCGATTTAAGATAACCGTTTATCCCAGAATAATTAAACTTGACAATTTTTATCTGAAGCACTGTTTTTTTTCTGAGTCACTTACAATGGCTCCGGTGAGAACTCACGATGCAAATATGGTATCCGATATTAGAAAATTTGTACAAGGTGATACTTATAGAAATATACATTGGAAACTTTCAGCAAAAATGAATGAGCTAATGGTAAAGAATCTGCAAGGCTCATCTGAAATTAAAACGGTCATGATTCTGGACCTCATGAAAACTTCTGATGATGCGGAAGAATCCATTATAATAGAAGATAAGATAATTGAAGCTTCAGTAGCGCTTCTCCATTATTGCGTCACTTCAAATATTCCAGTAGAACTTGTTTTCTATAATAATAATGTTAATAGCATGGTCGCAACAGACATGGCAGGTTTTAACACTCTGTATGGTTTTTTATCAGATGTGCCCTTTAATCAAAATGCAGGACTGGAAGATATGCTGGCTGTATATAATGACTACAACTGTCCTCGCACCAATATAGTAGTACTGACATGTTATCTTAATTTATCTGTTTATAACAGAATAAAATCATTGAAAGAAATAGGACACGAACCGGTTTTGATATATATATGCAAACAAAACACCGGTAATGATTTGGATAGGGATACCCTGAATATTATAAATAATTTGAAAGAATACAGCATTGATGTTTTTAGCATCGGTTTGGAAGATGATATAAAAAAGGTACTTGAGAAGAATTCATAGTCAGGGAGGCAATTATGAAATCCAGCAGCCAATATTACAGTATTTTAAATGCATTAATATCTGCAGTTATGAGTTATAGCATTGCAAATGCTGTGCTTTCACTTTTCAGCTCCACTACAAGCAGCCTTTTTATCGCAGCAATAATAATTGCATTTTCTGCTATTTGGTACATCATGTTTTATAATAAAAAGAACTTCAAAATAACGCTGTTTTCTATATCTGCAATCATTGCACTGGTATTTTTAGTCAGTCTTCCGGGCGGAAACCTGAAAAGACTGATCGATATGGTTCAGGACTTTTTTATATGGTGTACAGGTTATATAAACGGCTATGAAAATCCCTCACCAGCTTATCAAATACTGTTTAGTTCAATTTTATCCCTTTTTATATCATTAGTTATATATATTTTTACTATCAGAAAAAACTGTTTTATTTTTATACTTGCAGGAAGTTCGGCTTTATTTGTCTATGCCTGGGCATCAAAGCGTCCTTTCAGCTTTTCGGCTTTTTATTTATACCTACTAACTATACTGATATACTACTTAAAAAATATATACACAACAAATTACCATAAAAGCAAAAATGATTATGCGAAACCGGCAATATTTATTTTATGGATTGGCCTGTTCTGCTCCCTTGTTTTTATGCTTTCATATATCATACCTGCAAGTTCAGAACCCATACAGTGGAATTGGCTTGATCAGAAGGTAAATTCCTTTATTGAGAAATTTTATTATAGTTCATATTCATATTTTTCACTGGAATCGGTTGGTTTCGGTGACTCTGCGGAACACCTCGGAGGCCCTGTGTACCTTGATGATACTCACGTACTTAATGTAAAATCACCCAGGCTTGTTTACCTCCGGGGGGCTTCTCATGACTTTTTTAACGGTTCAACCTGGAAAAGCACTGATAAAGAAACCCTGCCCCTAACCAATTCCAAAAACTCTGTTTCTTTAGAGCAGTTGGAAATAAAAACAGGTATGAAACTTCTTTCGGGAGAAACAGGATATATAAACAGGTACTTCTATAATGACAATATAGAAATTACTTATCAAAAGCTCAAAACCAAATCCATATTTTCCGTAAATAATATGATGTCATTAACGGATAAATACGGAAGCAGTCTGCCAAAGGCATATGCAACAAGCAACGGAACGGTTATATCCAGGAAAAAGCACAGCAAAGATTTTTCTTATAATATAAATTCCTACAACGTCATGTATAATCATGAAGGATTAAAAGATATATTGCGTAAAAGCTATATAGGCTACTATAGGTCCCTTACTTCCATTCCGTCAGATGTAGACCCATCAGATATGGATATGCTCATTGATTATTCAGATAATATTTACAAAAAATACTTACAGCTTCCTGAAAATTTATCAGATGATGTGAAAAACCTTGCTGTTTCCATAACTAAAGGCTATACCAATAACTACGATAAAGCCAAGGCAATTGAAGAATATCTGGTATATAATTATACTTATACGTTAGATCCCAAACCGACATCGGAAGATTCAGGTTTGCTTGATTATTTTCTATTCACTTCCAAAGAAGGCTATTGTTCATATTATGCAACAGCCATGGCAGTGCTGGCAAGATGCGCCGGAATACCATCAAGATATGTGGAAGGCTATATACTGCCTGAGAAAACTGAGGACCAAAAATTATACCATGTTACAAACGAACAGGCACATGCCTGGACGGAAATCTATTTTGAAGGCTATGGATGGCTTATTTTTGAGCCTTCAACAGCTTTCTACGATAGTTTTTATACCAAAGCTGATCCAATGACAAGTGAACAGCATGCGGAATATGATGCGCAAAAACAGCTCTCGAAACAAAATCCATCTGCTGCAACCCCTAAACAGTCACAGGCAAATCAAGATAAAGCATACTCTAATCCTCAGCAGCAGCCAAAAGACTATCTGCGTCATGATGACCAGAAATATTCTGAAAATATTCAGTTTAATAACTTGACAGTATTAATTATAATGGCACTTCTTATACTTATATCCTTTACTGTATTTACAGTAGCTGCCATACGTCTAAAACGCAGACTTTATCTTTCTGGCTCGGCTGTCACTTTTGTACTACTGCTGATATCGTTATTTATAATTGATAATCTTTTTGTCAGAATAGGTATAATAATTTTCATGATTATTCTTACATGTCTGACGCTTGCAGCAGGAAACCGTTATTCAAGAAAGTACTATGAAAAACTTGCTTCTCTTCCTTCAAAGGATTTGATTTTGAGCTTTTACAAATATTTTATTTATCTGCTGAAATTAACCGGTAATCCGATCGAAATTGATGAAACAGCTTTACAATACTGTGAGAAGTTAAAAAAATCCGGTTTCTTTTATGATGATGCTTTTTCGGATATAACATCCGTGTTTGTTAAAACAAGATATGGCAATATGGAACCGGACAATTATGAAAAGCAGCTTTACAGAAGGTTCTACTCAACTCTGAATGAGCAGGCGCAGCAAAAAATGCCTAGTATTAAATATTTTATTTTTAAATATTTATTTGCTGCTATATAAGAATATTGCGCATATTCCCTTTATTGGATATAATTAATTTTGTATCCATGGCAAATAATGTTTATTTAAAATATAAAAAGCATTACCAAACTATAAAATCGTATATGTAATAGGCTAAAAATATAGGTTTTATATTTCGAATGCCTATCATAAATTATATGCCGGTTTCGGGGTATCAAATGAGGAATTATAGGATTATACTTATTGCTTTATTCTTATTTTCCTTAATATTTATATATTTTCAGGGCGGTAAAGTGCCTTACATGCTTTTTTACATATCCGTTTTTATACCGTTGGTTTCCCTTGCATATACGATATTGACTTACAAATTGTTTAAATATAGTCAAAATATAGATAGAACAAATGTTATAAAAGGTGAAAAAATAACACTTGATGTTAATGTACATAATGAGAGTTTATTATTCTTTCCTTACATAAAGCTGAACTTCCTTAATGCCAATAAAATATTTAATAATCAGCTTGAAGAAGAGAGTTTTTCGCTTACACCCAAATCTGGAAAAAGGGCATCCTATCAATTAGATTGCAAATACAGAGGTTCCTATGCTGTAGGTGTAGACAGTATTCTCTTTGAAGATTTTACAGGTGTCTTTAAATTAAAATATAAACCCGGCAGTTTTTTTAATATTACTGTAAGGCCCAGAGTAATACATCTTGATAAATTCCATATAAAAACCGGTTTCCTTTCTGAATCCCACTCAAATCTTAGCAGCAACTATGAAGACTTTAGTACGGTATCACATATAAGAGAGTATAAATACGGAGACAGCAGCAAGCATGTCCATTGGAAGGCATCTGCAAAGCTCAGTCAGCTTATGGTGAAAAATTATCAGAGTACATCAGGCATATATGTAATATTGGTTCTCGATACATTAAAAAACAATTTTGCTGAAGATGAGAACATCATTCTAGAAGATAAGGTAGTAGAAACCCTTATAGCGGTTTTACACTATTTTCTGTCTAATTTTATTAATGTAAAATTAATTTTTTATAAAGATGACATAAATGATATTGAGCTAAAAACCATGCATGATTTTGAAAAAATATATGACTATATGTCAAAATTTGAATTCGATTCTGATGTTGATATTTCAAATATTTTAAAGATATATCTAAGTAAAACCATTAGCAGGGACAACATAATATTATTAACGTACAATATAAATTACAGCATATATGAACAGCTGATAAATGCAAGAATGAGCGGCCATGAACCAAGCCTGATTTACATATCCCCTGATGAAATTGTACATAACAAAAACGTAAATGAAGATATCATTCTGCCTTCTCTTAATGAACAGAACATAACATATTATAAAATAAACATAAATGATGATATAAAACAGGTTCTTGAAAGAAACTCTTAATGTAAATACGCTGGCGGTGGTATTTATGCTAAATCATCTGAATATGCGCTTAAAGAATTTTGTTTTACATATTTTTGCATTATTGATTTCTTTTTGTATCGTTAATCAATTAAACTGTGCTTTGGAACTGAATGTAAATACAATATGGATAATATTATTTATTTTTCTGTTTACTTCGTTGTTTAATGTTTTTTTTAACCACATTAAACTGACAAAGAAGTTTTATTTGCGAATATTAGGCGTATTCGCCGTTTTGCTGATTTTAGGCCTTCCTTTTGGTATAACTGCTAAATTCATTTCTCAAATAAGGAGCTTTATCATATGGTGTTATGAATACTTTAATGACTATGAAAATATAGTCGTTAAATATCAATTTACTTTTATAATACTAATATCACTGTTAATTTGTATATTTTCATATTTCTTTATATATAAAAACACAAACCTAATAGCAGTGTTCTCAGTAAGTCTGTTTGTCTATGTTTTAATATGGTCGTACAAATTGCCATTTGACTATTTAAGCTTTTACATATTTTGTATATCTATGATTATGCTCTTATTTACAGATGTATATATAAAAAAATCCAGTCACCCGGGTAATTATTCCAGCCTTAAATACAGCATAATATGGATGTCAGCCATTTGTGCTATAATTTTCGTTATTTCATATAAAATACCGTCTCCTTCTCTACCTATTCAGTTTCCCTGGCTTGATGAAAAAATTAATGCACTGTTGGACGACGGAGTCTGGTCTTATGATTTTTTCTCCTTTAACAATGCGGGGTACATCGAACGCAATGCCAATCTGGGAGGCAAGATTGAGCAAGACTTTACACCGGTTCTTGAAGTAACTACACCTTATTATATTTATCTGAGAGGTAATTCCTACGACTATTATGACGGCACTAAATGGACGAGCACAGATAAGTCATCATATAGCCTTGATAATCAAAATAATTCAGTTTTCAACGATATTCTCGAGTTAACAAAAGGCACCAAATATTTAGCTCAAAATTCCGATGATTTTTTGAAAGGTATAATATCTAAAAGGAAAATTTATATAAAATATCTTAATTTACGAACAAAAACAATATTTTATCCGTTAAAAACAATAAGCTTTATCTGCGGTGAAAATAAAAAAATTCATCCATATGTAAACGTAAACAGCGCAATGTTTTCTAAAAAAATGCTATCCCCCGGTTTTTCATATTCTGTTGAAAGCTATTACATTGATTATAATAAAGAAGATGCTCTGAAACTTTTGGAAAGAAGCAATAAAAGCCGGTACTCAAGCGAAGCATCAATACCGGAAGGTTTGTCCCTTAATGATTTAAATAAGCTTGTATCAATATCTAAAAATGCATACTCTAAATACCTTCAAATACCGGATGATTTCCCTTCCAGTATTTTTGAATTATCATACTCTTTGGTGGAGACATGTAACAGTAACTATGAAAAAGCTAAAAAAATCGAAGGCTATTTGTCCGTAAATTATGCATATACTTTAGAAGTTGGAGATATTCCGAAGGGAGCAGATTTCGTAGAAAGCTTCCTTTTCGATACAAAACAGGGTTATTGTACATATTATGCTACAGCAATGACTATGATGTTAAGGACTGTCGGTATACCGGCAAGGTATGTTGAAGGATATATACTTCCCGAGGACGCAGCTCCAAATGTACCCGTTACAATTACAAATCAAAATGCACATGCCTGGGTTGAAGCATATTTTGAAGGTTTCGGATGGGTTCCTTTTGAGCCGACTTCGCCCTTTACAGAAAGATTCCACAATAACGAATTTGAACAAAATACCCAGACTGAAAATAATATTGACATCCCTGCTTCAATTATTGAAAGTGAAGAAGAAACAATATCAGTAGCCGAAGTATCAAATTCTTTTGATTCTGCCGGTGATGAACTTATTATCAGTCAGAGGCAAAAAATTCCTACTGTTGTTAAAATCATTATAATTTCTATATTAATCATCTTAGCCGTTTTTATACCTTTGTTCCTCTATACTAACAGCCATAGGGCAATACGTAAAATCAAATCTGCTTTTGACCTGCCTTCAAGAGAAAGCATTATATCCATGTATTACCAGTACCTAAAGATTTTCTCTATCCTTGGCTTGCCTATTGAATCGAATGAAACACCGCTTCAATATGCCCAACGCGTTCATAACGAATATGAATTCTCAAAGCTGGACATAATCGAAGTTACGAATATATTCCTTAAAGCAAGATACGGAAAATCTGATTTGGAATATAAGGAAAAAAGAACTGTTTACCGCATGTCGGATGACCTTCATAAAATGCCGAAAAAGCTGCTAAACAAAGCTAAATATTTCGTTTACAGGTACCTATTGGGAAAAGTATAAGAAAACTTATGGCAAGCTTATAAAAAGATTAATGGTGTAAATTTCATTTTACACCATTATCTTTTATTTTATATTTTATTTTATCATTTCATTAAATTCATCTTCGTCAATAACCTTTATTCCAAGCTGTACGGCCTTGTCAAGCTTACTTCCGGCATCTTCCCCTGCCAGCACATAATCGGTTTTTTTCGATACGCTGCCAGAAACTTTGCCACCGAAGGATTTGATAATCTCGGAAGCTTCGCTTCGTGTATATGTGGGCAGTGTTCCGGTAAGTACAAAGGTTTTACCTTCAAATCTGTTATCTTTTACATTTCTATTTCCAGTACTTATCATATTAACGCCCGCAGCTTTAAGCTTTTCAATAGTATCTATAGACTGTTCATTTCTGAAAAATTCAACTACACTTTTAGCCATAATATCGCCAAATTCAGGTATTTTACGTATATCTTCCACTTCTGCCTTAATCAAATCATCTATGGATTCAAAATGCTCGCTTAAAAGCTGAGCCGCCCTTAATCCGATGTGCCTGATTCCGAACCCGAATATAAGCCTGTCGATATTATTATTCTTAGTTTTTTCTATGGAGTTCAGCAGGTTTTCTGCAGACTTCCTGCCCATACGTTCAATTCCTATAAGCTGATCCTTCTTTTCATGTAAATAATATAAATCCGCTATACCCTTAATAAATCCCTTATCAAGCAATACTTCTATTATCGCAGGCCCTAATCCGTCTATATTCATCGCATCTCTGGATGCATAATGCACTATGCTTCTGAACAGCTGAGCAGGACATTCTATACCGGTGCACCTGTATGCAGCTTCACCTTCTTCTCTGACAACAGTAGAACCGCATTCAGGACACTTCAGCGGCATTTCAAATATGCGTTCCTCTCCTGTTCTTTTGTCCTTATCTACTTCCACAACTTCAGGTATTATGTCACCTGCTTTCTGTACAAGAACAGTATCCCCTATCCTGATATCTTTGCTGATAATATAATCCATATTATGCAGGGTAGCTCGGCTTACAACAGTACCCGCAAGCCTTACGGGCTCGAGTATGGCGTTTGGTGTAAGCACTCCTGTCCTGCCCACATTCACCCATATATCTTTGATTTTTGTAAATTTTCTCTCAGCAGGATACTTATAAGCAACAGCCCATCTTGGCGCCTTGCTTGTACTTCCAAGCATATCTCTGAATCTAAGGGAATTGACCTTAACAACGGCTCCGTCAATTTCAAAGTTTAAATTTCCTCTTTCTTCCCCTATTTTCTTAATTTCATCGAGCACTTTATATATATCTTTGCATTTCTTATATCCCGGAATTACTTTAAAGCCCAGGTTTTTCATATATTCCAATGTTTCTGCATGTGTATCGAAAGATTTTCCTTCTATCCTTTGTATATTAAAAATAAATATATCAAGTTTTCTGCTTGCAGTTATTGCAGGATTCAGCTGCCTGAGGGACCCTGCCGCAGCATTCCTTGGGTTCGCAAATTTAGGTTGTTCTAAATTTTCCTGTTCTTCATTCAATTTTTCAAAATCCCTCTTTGAAATGAATACTTCGCCCCTTACCTCTATATAAGGTATTTTTTCTTTTAAAACCAACGGTATACTTTTTATCGTCTTTAGATTCTGTGTTACATCTTCACCGACCAGGCCGTCGCCTCTTGTAGAACCTCTGACGAATATGCCGTTTTCATACTCCAGTGATACCGACAGGCCGTCTATCTTTTTCTCTACCACATATAAATCTTTCAGAGCATCTGCATCAAGATTTGCAGAGATGGCAGCTTCCTCGATTTTTTTACCGAATTCGATAAGTTCTTCATCGCTGAAAACATCCATGAGGCTTTGCATTTGAACGGCATGTACAACTTTCTCGAAACCTTCCAGGGGTTTTCCCCCAACTCTTTGCGTAGGAGAATCCGGAGTAATATATTCAGGAGCTTTCATTTCCAGCTCCTCCAGCTCTCTGTACAATTGGTCATATTCGAAATCGCTGATTTCCGGATTATCTTCCACATAATATTTATGACTATGATAATTCAGCAATTCCCTTAATTCCTGTATTCTTTTTGCTATGCTTTCTTTGCTCTCATTTTCAGGCTTGTTAATACTCATAATCAACCTCCAGATTACTCATTATTTATTTTTACGTCTTTTGGCAGTACCTTGTTTTACCAGTGCCACATATAATACTGCCAGAGCTATAACCAGCCAAATAATACCCCATATAATAGCCGGAATTCCTGTCATTTTCTGAAGCTGTACAGCATCAGTCAGGGGCTGTTTATTATCCATGCCTCTTAAAAGATTAATATGTACATTGAGCTGCAAAAGTATTGTATCGACAAATGTATCATAAACCGCATAAGCAGCGCTTGAAATGCCTAATATATCTATTACCCATGCATTTACTTTTTCATTCTGTAGCATATACAGCAGAATTATAGCCACAGCGAAAAGCACGGAGTAAATGAGTGTAAATGATAAACTAAAGTATCTTATGGAAACTATAAGTAAAATTATAGCCAAAGTACCGGGTACATATTTTTTAAATTTAGTCCTGCCTAAATACAATATACCAAGTGCAAACAGAACACTTCCCAAATATCCTCCCGAAGCAACCATAAAACCAGGAAACCATCCTTTTACAGATGCTATTACATGACCGCTTTGGTCTATATTTACTTTAAAATCCGTTATTTTGCTTCCAAAAACTAATGCCATGACGGCATGTCCTAACTCATGAAGGTATACGGCGAATATTTTTAACGGATATATGACCGGAGTATTCCATAGTATTAAAACCGCTATTAATATCAGTAAGTATCTGCCTGTTTTTTTCATGTAAACCAGTGCTCCCCGATAAACTAATGTAACAAGTATATAATCTTTATAAAAGTTTTACCTTTTAAAAATTATACCTTCAAAAACGCAAAAAATAAAGGAAATACTTCATAATAGATGTATTTCCTGACTGATTTCTATAAAGAGCTTTTAAAATCAGTGTACATATCTGTTTACATCGCTTAATGTAATCCCTTCATGTATAGCAATATTCAGACCGTTTGCTATAACTTTTGATACTCTTTCTATTATATCATCGATTTCCTTAGGAGTAACAATAAGGTCACCCAGGTAAGGCCTAAGCACTTCCTGTATAAGCTGGTATTTTTCTTCTCTATCTATAGATTTAAGCATGTTATAAAACTCAGTACCCTGACCGGCTTCTTTTATCATACTGTCAATCAGCATATCGATTGTATCATTGGCCATTGTTGCTGCATCTACTACTGTAGGAACTCCTATGGCTATAACCGGTATACCAAGTGTTTTTTGCGATAATTCCATCCTCTTGTTGCCTACCCCTGAACCGGGAGATATTCCTGTGTCAGCTATTTGTATAGTAGTGCTTACACGATCCATTTTTCTCGAAGCAAGCGCATCAATTGCAATTATAGCATCAGGTCTGATTTTATCTACAATGCCTTTTATGATCTCTCCGGTTTCAATTCCCGTAATTCCAAGTACACCCGGAGCTACAGCACACACCGGCCTTACTCCCTCATCAACCTGTTCAGGCACATATTCCAGCAAGTGACGTGTAACCATAACGCTGGAAACCACTTTAGGCCCTAAAGCATCTGGAGTAACATTCCAGTTACCAAGACCGACTATCAATACAGTTGATTTCGGTCCCAGCCTGACAATTTTAACAAGTTCTTTTGCCAGCGCTTTACATGTTTCTTCAAATAAATCCTGATCGTTTTCCTTTAAACCGGGAACCTCTAATGTTATATAATTACCCATAGGCTTTCCGATAGAAGCTTCCCCTGTAGGTGATGTTACTTTTACCCTGGTTATTTTTATGTCATCATTACCATCATTCTCAATTTCCACTCCCGGTGGTTCATTAATACCCCGAATTCCACCTTTCAGTTCCTGCTCTTTGAAAAGCTCTCTTGCTTCTAATGCCAGGTCTGTTCTTACATTTCTTTTTAACGGCATCCGATCAGTCCTTTCAGTAAATTCTGTTTAAATTTTTATATATAGTATTTTTACAAATTTACTATAATAAAATACGGTAATATTTATGCTTAAAAAACTGATTTATTGTCCTTGCATTTTAAAATCTTTCATGGTAAAATGTTTCTGTTGATTAACTCGCAGGAGGTGAAAAGGTTGCCAAACATTAAATCAGCAATAAAAAGAGTAAAGGTTTCCAAAGCAAAAACGCTTAAAAATACAAGAAGAAAGTCTGCATTAAAGACTACAATAAAGAAATGTAAAGAAGCTATTGCGACAAATGATGCATCCGCTAAGGATATTTTAAATGATACATTTAAATCAATAGATAAAGCAGCAGCAAAAAATCTCATTCATAAGAACACCGCTGCGAGAAAGAAGTCCAGATTAGCTAAAGCTTTAAATGCGGCAAGCGCAGCAAATAAATAAAAAACGTACAAAAGTACGTTTTTTTATTTTTTGCGGTTGTTATGCTCAGTCATTAACTCCTATTTTAATTACTTCCCCTGTGCTTTTACGGAATTTAACATATACCTCTCCACCAAGTGTTATTATTATAGTACCATCCGGCAATTCTTTGACTCTATCTTCAATAACATTGTTAACTGTCCAAATACCGTCTTTCTCCTGTGCCACAAATCTAAGCTCATTGTTTTTGAACATATCAGGAAAGTGCTCTTCCAAAATGGCCTTACCAATTCTTAAGGCTGTTTCCTCATTAGTAATACATCCGCCTTCAGGAATATATCTTTCATCTTCTGATATATCATCTGAATTATTAATACTTACTGTATTTGTCCGGCTGTCCCAGTTAACAGATTTGCCGAACATACTGGCTATCTTCCTTAAAGGTACATATGTTGTGTCATTATAAAGAAAGTTGTCAGCTTGTATATCCTGTCCGTTTACTTTTATTTTTACGGCATTTAAAATTACATTAATTGTTTTAGTAAGACTTTGAGCACATGCTATAGATATTGAAAATAAAATTATTAAGCTATAACCCCAATCAGTGAATACTTAATAATCTATTTCAATTTTACTACCCCCTTAAACTATGTTAGCTTTTCAGCCTTTGATTTACATTATGCGTTCTTAATCTGTTTATAACACTGCTCATTTCATGAAGTCTGTAAAACTGTATATTTTTATCTTATGTAAATATGCCGGATTTATATTTAACTGATTAGCTATAATATTTAAATATATTTTGTACTTATGAGAAATACTTACTTTTGTTTATTCTATGCTATAATATTATCAATAGAAGTAATCGGTTAACCGCAAGATGCGGTTGCCACAAGGGATTAATTAATAATCACCATGTGTACATGCAGGGTGATTATTTTCATGGTTGTTACTCATATTTACAAAGGAAGTAAGCGATATTAATAACATTCCAAATCTTATCATTTATGATATTGATTGATATGTATTCATATCGCACCACACCCTACTTTATACTGATTACTTTTTTATATTATAACATATTATGCCAATTATTCCATGTGTTGTTGTTTGCTGGCTCAAGTTGATTTGTAAATATAAAGAAATGTTTCATATTTACAGCCCTATGTTTCATCATTAACTCCGATTTTTATTATTTCGCCTGTTCTTTTGCGTAACTGGACATATATGCCTATGTCCTTAGTTATAGCAGTGTCTCCATTTTTTGTTTTTGTATTGCCTTGAATTACATTATATACCTTCCAAATCCCGTTATCTTCCTCTGCATCCAATTCCACTTCTTTATTTTTAAACAAGCTTGGATAATATTCCTCTAAAACAATCCTGCCCATTTTTATTGCCATATCTTTGTCTAATATTATATCACTTACAGCTTTTCCGTCCTCGGTATAATATTTTCTGTTAAGATTTAAAACATTGGAACTGACAGTTATAAAAGCATAAAGCAATACAATGCATAAAACCGATATCAAGAGTTTTTTATTCATTTGACGCTCATCCCCTGTTTTGTTCTTTATATCTCAATATTTACTGTATGTTAAATAATTGTTTATTTACATATCCAGTAAGAATATCTAATTTACAACTTTAATCTTATTTTGTATTATTTATTTTTTTACATAATTTTTCAATGTTCCTGTAACTCATAAACAATACTTTATTGAATTCCTTTATATTCAGCTAAATCACCATAAAATTCAAGCCGGTCAAGTCAATAATGTTTCCATCTTTATTATACATAATTAGAGAAACATCCGGACTTTGATTATGTATTTTTTGTGTTTTATTTTTGTAATATCGCATTGAGCTAAAATACTCCAATATTTTATTCACTTCGGTCTTGTCATTTGTATCTGCACTAATGCTGCCAAATCCGCTTATTTTTATATGTGTGACATTGGAATTCTTAATCTATATATTTACTGTCATCTTGTTATATACAAGATATGTAGTTATACATAATAGCATAATCGTGCATATTAAAGTAATTATTTTTTCATAATAATTAACCTCATTAATTAGTTACCTTTATAAAGCACTATTAATTATTAAGATTCTCATTATAAAATTTAAATTTATAGAGGATGAATACAATAGTGTATAACTTGCAAGTATCTCAGTCCAATATAGCTAATATGTTTTATATTGACACAAGCATCCTACTGTATCATATTAGCGCTTTATTTACTGATGAATTTGTTATTTTTACCGGTAGTCTTAATGTTTTTATAGTTGGTAATCGTCTCAAATATTGAAATGATAAATATCAAAACTATAATAATTAATTCATACATACCATATCTAATGGGATATTCTTTGGGAACATTGCCAATACTACTTAATAATTCTCTGCCAATAATTAATCTTCTAATCTCAATAAACAACATTACTAAATACAGTATAAAATAATAATGGTGAATAAATACGCTTTATATGTTTTTTTCATTTTTTACCTGCCCCGGATCTTTATTTTATATGAAATATTTACTTCATACCTTTATATTGTAATAAAAAATAAAGACAATCGAAGAACCGCAAGATGCGGCTGCCACAGGTGAATTTATATTAAAATAATCACCCTGTTGCAGGCAGGGTGATTATTTAATTGTTATCCTTTACTAAACAGGAGATAAGCGATTATAGCAGCATTCTAGACTCTATCATTACTGACATTGCCTGATATACTCATATCGCACCGCCATTTCATATATGAAAAGAAGCGTCCTCCACACCCTGCTCAATTTCGATTGCTTGTTTTGATAATAACATATTATGGTATTAGCTTCAATAAATTCTTGCTATACTCTTAATTTTCTCTTACCTGAATATTTGGTAATGATAAGCTCTGCAGCTATCCTGTCTTTTATTTTGCCTGTTTTCACTGCAACGTCATATTCCAGGCATTCTTCAATCGCTGACTCAAGCTGTTTAACAGTAAAAAATTCAGTATGTTTCATTATTTTTGATGCAGCATAGTAGTTCAAATTCATTTGAGAGGCTATTTGATTTGCTGGCATACCTTTCAGCTTTAACAGGCTGGCTTCATATACCTGTCTGAAATGGCGTGCCATCATATATAAGATTTTTGGTATTGGTTCTTTAATTGTCACTAATTCATCAAGAACCTTAAGGGCTTTATCAGGATATCCCTCTGCTATTGCATCAGTAAGGTCAAAAATCCTGCTTTTTATCGACATTGAACAGGAGATGGTCACATCCTCCATACTTGCTTTTTTTCTTTCTCCCATGTATAGAATAAGTTTATCTACTTCGTTTTTTATATAATTCATTCCTTCTTCGCAATTGTCAACTAAATAAGCTGCAGCTTTACTGTCTATCTCTTTGGAATTTGATTTGAAAATATTGATTACCCATTTCACAAGATCCGGTGCTTTCTGATAAGGAAATTCAACCACCACACCGTATTTTTTTATTATGTTTACCGCTTTCAGCCTCTTATCTATTTCATCTTCATAAAAAACCACGCAGGCATGTTCCGGAATATCGCTCAGTATGTCTTCAAGTTCATTGCTTTTATTTTTGTTTCCTTTTTCACTGTCTTCCTTGCCTCTCTGCTTGAAAAAAATCGAATTTTTAACCAATATTATTTTTCGTTCTGAAAAAAAGGGCATAGTTTGTATAGCTTCATAAAGCCTGTTAGAATCAATATTGCCTTCCAGCTTTATACTGTTCATATCTTTATAGATATCTCCGACTATTAGTTTTTCCAGAGCATCAAAGTAATATTTTTTAAGGTAATTTTCAGGTCCGTAAAATAAATATAGTTTCCCCGGTTTGCCTGATTTAATATCTTTTTTTAATATGTCCAGACTCATGTTCATCCCTGCTTTTCTTTTCTATAATGATATCGTTTTCATTTTAACATTTGTGTCAATTTTATTAAAGCATTATCTTTGATTGCGTCATCGCACAGTACCTTTTATCCATAACTTATCACCATCTGACTTCAGTATTACCGCACCGTTTAAATCGGTTCTAAACAGTTTTATATTATACTTATCAACTGATTCGAGTACAGACTCGCTAGGATGTCCATAGTTATTCTTGCCTACGCATATTACAGCTGCTTTGGGACTGACGTTTTTCAGAAAATCTTCCGTTGTTGACGTATCGGAACCATGATGCCCTAATTTCAATACATCTGCCTCAAGGTCTAGCTTATCAACCAGCATCCTTTTCTCTACTTCCTTTTCAGCATCACCTGTAAACAGTATGCTTGTATTTTTATACTCAAGTTTAAGTACAAGTGATAAATTATTACCCGCAGCATTATCATTTGAAGCATTAACAACTGCGCTTTCTGCATCCGCAGGTCTTTCAGGGTTTAATACCTGCATAAATGTATATTTATCTATTTTAATTACATCTCCAAGAGCGCACATGCTTGTTTTAATTCCTTTTTTCCTGCATATATCCAGAATATCCTTAAACCCACCATCTTTCTCCGTATAAGGATATATAAATCTACTCACCTTGAAATTCTCAAGTATATATTCTAAACCCTGTATATGGTCAGCATGCTCATGTGTACCTATAACAATGTCCAGTTTTCGCACTCTCTTGTCAAGCAGCAAGGGTGCAACAACCTTCTCCCCAATATCCGTTGAGTAACTTTTTAATGATTCAGAAGAAACCTTTCCATTTGACTCGCCATTCTTGACAAAACTTTCTTTACCTCCCCCGTCAATCAGCACTTTTCTTCCGCCGGCCGTCTTTATCAATATGGAATCTCCCTGTCCCACATCTATAAACACTACTTCCATTTTATTTGGAATTAAAACAGTTACAGTAATTACTACTGTTACTGCAAAAACAGATACGATAGCATATTTTAATTTGAATTTAGACCTAATCTTTATATTCTTGCCCGGGGCATACCAGAGCAAATATAGAACGATACAATAATATAGAATAATTAATGGCAGCGGAGGCGTAATGACTTTAATAACAGCATACGGAATGGCTGCCGTCGTTTTAGTTATATATAAGAGTGCACTTAATAATGTACAGTTGACCAAACCTATAATTTTAGCTATGTTTATGCTGATAAATCCCGTCAATGCCATTCCGGAACCCAGTATGGTAATAAGCTCGAGCGTAGGAGCGGCAAGCAGGTTGGACAGCGGTGATATAAGGCATATGTTGTTGTAATGGTATGCCGTTATCGGTATGACCCCAACCTGCGCCGCTACAGTGACAGCGAGAGCTTCTCTTATGTACTTTGGTATATGAATCCGTTCAAATATCTTGTTGATATTTCTGCAAAACAGTACGAGGGATATTGTAGCTGAAAACGATAACTGAAAGCCCACATCAAAGATATTGTACGGATTCATAAGCAGAAGGACTATAGCAGAGAACGCTATCGCTGCTGCCGTATCTGTTTCTCGTCTTAATATTCTGCCAACAAGTATTGTTATGCTCATAATAGCCGCTCTAAATACAGAAGGAGAAAAACCGGTAATAAACACGAAAACTATAACAACGGCAATTGTTAAGGAATGTGCAAGTACCGGTTTTATTTTAAGCTTTTTAAATATGAATACAAAAGGCAATATTATAAAAGCTATATTAGCTCCGGAAACCGCCATAATATGCACCAATCCGGAATCACTGAACGCTTTCTCCACTTCATCAGTAAGTCCGTCCCTGTATCCAATAAGCATACCATTAAGAAGTCCTGCCTGCTGCTCAGGCAGCGTTCTGTTGATAATATCAACTATTTTCATCCTTATAAATATACCCGCTTTAACAAATGGATTTCCTCCGTTTTTACTTTCTATAGAAATACTGTATTTATTAATAAACATAGAAGCATATATTCCCTTGCCGGCAAGATACCGTTTATAATCAAATCCTCCCGGGTTAGTTGCCCCTTTTGGCTCTGTCAGCTCGCCTTCAACAGTAACCCGTTCACCATAAGTTAATAACGCAGATTTATCATCCGCTCGCTGCGTAATTATAATTTTACCTTTTACATTATTTGTTTTACCTTCTAATTTGATTTTATCAGTTTTCAAAACGTAATTCACTGTGGTATTCTTTATTTCCGGCAAGGAATATATGCAACCGCTTATTGTCACCTTTTTGCCATAATACTCTGAATACCTGGTAATGCTGACATTATGTAAATATTTAAATTGCAAACAACCTGTTATGTAAAATATTAATATTAAAACACAGGGTATCAGATATCTTTTCTTTGCTAAAACAACCATTATTACCAAAAATGTAAAAGCTAATATAGAAATAATTATTAAAAAAAATGAAGTTATATAGTATGAAAACAATATTCCGCATATCAATGATAAAGCTATAGGGATAATAGGCCTTTTCATGATTCCACCGTCCTTAAGGCGATATCTTGTATTCAACTTTAAACCTGTTGCAGTATAAATGTGCAAACTATGTTTCCATTATATCATATATTTTGTAATTATTTACATATTAAGCTAAAAAAAGAAGAAGGTTTTATGGACCTTCTTCTTTTTATAAATAACTACTATTTATCAATTTTGTTCACGTTTAAATTTCTGTTTACCTTATCTAATCACTCTTCTTGCAGTCATATATGCATTTGAATAATAACCTGAGTATAAATCACTGATAATAACTTTGCCGGAACCTGATGAAGCATGTATAAACTCGCCGTTGCCAATGTATATTCCTACATGGTTAATGTAATTATGTCCGCCGTCGGTATCAAAGAAAACCAAATCCCCTCGCTGCAAATCCGACATTGATACTTTTACTCCCTGAGTTGCCTGGTCAGCAGCAACCCTTAGTAAACTTATCCCGCATTGATTAAATACATACTGTACAAATCCCGAACAATCGAATCCGCTTGGCGAGGAACCTCCATATACATAACTTACTCCCAAATACCTTCTGGCACTTGCTAAAACTCTGGATGAAGTATCTAAAGCTCTGGTTCCCTTAGTTACATATCTTTCAATTACCCATCCAGTAGTACCATCACTTAGTTTAACGTTATACCATCCGTTGGAACTTGAAAGTATAGATACAGTATCTCCGTAATATAACCTGGTTATGATATCATAGTTAGTTCCCGCTCCGCTTCTGACATTTACGGAATCACCGTAAATCGTACCTATGGCATCATCAGTAGCCTTTTTTTCACCAAGATACTGAGCACTAACCCATCCGGTTGAATTATCAGAAAGCACAATATTGGCCCATCCGTTAGAATTATTAAGTATACCCACCTTATCTCCTTTATTAAGGCGTGTAATAACTTCATAATTTGTTCCCGGGCCGCTTCTTACATTTACATAATCACTGTTAATGTTATCATATGTAGAAGGCTTGACTTCCTTTGTTTTTTTATCAGTTTCATCTTTAGTTTTTTCGCTGATATTCTGTTTTTGTATGCATTTCCCGAATAACCAGCCGTCATATCCGCTCCATGTAATATTTCGATATCCGTTCGAACCGTTCTTTACTATAAGCTGATCATTTAGACGTAACATTGATAAAACTTCGGTTATTGAATTTTGTGACTTTTTTGATTCAACATCTTTAACCTTTACGGTGCTATTAATATCCGCTAATGCTGCAGATGGTAAGACAGCCAGCATATAGACTGGTATTATTGTACCTGCCAGTACTCTTTTGAACTTTCCCATTTTTACCTCCTATTTAAGCTTCCGGAGTTAGCTGACGGGTTCGGGCAACAGGATCACCCTACCATCTTTCCGATGGATTAACCCCATAGTGCATATGATGTTCTACGCTGTTTAGCCTAATATGCACCAATATACTGGGTCCTCCGTACCTTTTTAATAAAAAGGATTCAGCTATTCTATTGTTAATCGTCAGTATTCCGCAGCAGAATTCGTATCCATTAGCAGAACACAACGATCATGGGAAGTGCAACTTTACAATTCATATAATCACTTTTGTTAAAGGTGCACTAAAAATACCACAAAAGTGATTATACTTTTATAAATATTGATGTGTCAAATTGGATAAGCTATATATTTCAGAAATATTTCAGAAATATTACAGTTATATTACAAATAACTCCCGTTTTCTCGCTAATTCTTACAGAGAAATAATTATAAGTTTTTAGACAGGACAATAGCCGGATTTAAACCATGTGAATCACTGACTTCGTTGATTCTTTTATACTCTTTGAATCCGAGCTTTTCCCAAAAGGAAATGGCTTTAGAATTACATTCTGAAACTGAAATTAATGAACGGGAAATATTATAGTTTTCTTTAAAAAATGAAAAAAGCATACATACCGCAGAAGTCCCATACCCTTTATTTTGATACTGTTTGTCAATCAAAAAGACATTAATCCATAATAAAGGCTCTTTTTTAAAATTAATCGACCCTTTCAACATCCCTATCATTACATTGCTATTGCTTAAGTATATGCCTGCCAGAAAATTTCCTTCATCATTAAGGGAATCCAGCATGCTTTTAAGCTGTAAAATTGAAGTCTTTTTATCAATTACTCCTGTCGCATATTTATATGGATCAGAATCATATACATACCATTCTAACAGCTTATCTATATTTTCTTTATCTATTTTTTTTATTAATATAATTTCGTTTGATATCCTAAATGAATGCATATAAACACCCATCGCTTAATATTCATAAACCGATATTTCATAACGTTGGCCGGATCTGTGCCTGTAAATTCCTTGCTATCAATCACTGCCAATTTTATGTGGCAAATGTAACAATAAAATATATTTTTATATCAAAATTTTTGTGTGCTTTATCGATTAACTAATCTTAATAGATATTATATAATACAATCATGAATTTTGTATATTTTTTATCATTGTAACCTCCTTATAATAAAGACTGCAGCTTTTTAAGCTGCAGTCAATTGTATTTATAATCATTTTTATTCTGTCTTAATCATCTCTCTGCTTTGTTAAATTCATCAAGTGCATCAAAAAATGCCTGAATATTTTTTTGCGGAGTTCCGGGAGGTATATCACATCCACTTGAAAATACATAGTTCTTATAAGCCGCTGTTTTTAACAAAAGCTCTTTTGACTTTTCTCTAACGTCATCCACACTGCCGTTTTTCAAAACACTTGCAGGATCTACATTTCCCATAGCAATCCTTTCCGATGGAATTTGCGGCAAAATCTTACCCATATCAACCGCATTACCAAAATGGAAACCCTTTGCTCCTGTTGATAACAAAGATTCTACCAGGTTCACCGTATTACCGCAGTTGTGCAAAATAACCATGAAGAAATCATCTTGTACTTCATCAATTATCTGTTTTACATATTGGGATGAAAACTCCTGGCAATGTTGTGGGGACAGCAAACCTGCAGCAGGCTCTGCAATTATTATACCGTTTGCACCGGCATTTTTAAATGCTTTTGCATACTCTACTAGAAATTGTGTACACTTTTTAAGTAAAATATGAGACTTTTCTTCTTCGGTCATAATAGCAACCATAATCTCCGTCATGTCAAACAATCTGCCTGCCAGTGAAAAGGGGCCGATCATTCCTGCAAAAGTTGGACGTTCCTTTATGTTCTCTGCTGCGAGCTCTGCAGCTTTAAGATATACTGAAGTCCTTTTATCTCCGACATTTGGTATGCTGAGATTTTCCGCTTCATCAATATCACTGATAACTCCTTTTATAACGGTTGGAACTTCATTTTCCGTAAATTTTATCTCACATCCAAATGCCTCAGCTTCTACAGATAAATCCATAGGGGTTACATTAACAATTGACGGATATTTTTCAGATATTGCCTTTATGCATTTATATTGCATTTCTGCATCGCTAACCACATGAAAAACATCCGTACCTATCAGTTCTGCACCGGGAAAAGACAATATGGGCAGAGCTTTTCTTTCAGTTGAGTTCAATAGGTCATTCATCCAGTCTTTCATATTTCTCTTCATTTTCATTACTCCATTTCTTATTTTATGTTAATTAGGAAACTCGAATAACATAATATATTAAGTAAATATTTATTGTCTTGTAATATTTTTTGCTATTTAAAATAATCATTTAAATAAAAAAATAAATTTTTACTTATCAAATATTTAAATGAAAATTTTTGCAAATCAGTATTTATTGATCATCAGTAATAACACCCGTATCATTATTTTCCTGCTTGTCTTCTTTTGACTCATTACTGATATCCACATTATTCTCTAAACTGTTATCTGTATTATTATCAGCACTATCAGAATTGCATTCAATTATATTGCATTCGCCTGCATCAGTTTCAATTTTATTTATTTCGCTTTTATCAGTTTCGTTAACCATATCTTCCGTATAGCTTTCAACACTGTTTTCAGTTTCAGCTGCAAACTTTCTCAGTACGGAGCCATATTCGCTATTACCAAGCTCAATTTCCTCAACAGGCTGTGGTGTTTTTATACGCATCCTGACAAACAAAATTGTGAAAATCACTATCAATATTGCTGACAACAATTGTGATACTCTTATGTTTGTGCCCCACAGCATCAGGCTGTCGGTCCTCAAACCTTCAATCCATACCCTTCCGGCACCATATAGAATAAGATACAGGAAGAATACTTCACCGTTATTCTTTTTCCTCTTTCTATACAACATAAGGAATATAAAGATGCACAAATCCCACAATGACTCATACAAGAAAGTAGGATGCACAGGCAAATATGGTTCTACATCCAGACCTACGTCAACGCTTAACCTTTTCAGTTCCTCTTTTATCTGATCTCCTGTCATGCCCCACGGAAGCAAGGTGTTGGTTCCGAATGCCTCCTGATTTATCAAATTGCCCCATCTTCCTATAGCTTGTGCAAGAACAAAATACGGCATTCCAAAATCAAACAGGTTAAGTATGTTCATCTTCTTGATTCTTGCATAAATATACGCTGCAAGCAAGGCACCGATTAATCCGCCGTAAATTGCAAGTCCTCCGTTCCATACCTTAAATATTTCAACAGGTGTATCAATATATAGATCGATATTGAAAATTACATAATATAATCTGGCAAAAACTATAGCAGGTATGGTTGATACTAAAACAATATCGATAATACTTTCCGAATCAATACCAAATTTTTTACAGTCTTTCATAGCAAGCAAAACAGCCAGCAGAAAAGCTATGGAAATAATGATACCATACCAGTATACCTTGATAGGACCTATAGTAAAGGCTACTCGGTTTATACTGAACTCAATGCCCCCGAATAAATATGGAAATTCAATATTACTAACCTCTGACAAAATTATCACCCCTAAGATGGATTTATTACTGACAGTGCCTGTGCAGACATATTAAAATGCTCATGCAACAATTCAGTAACATATTCGAATGTAATTTTATCATATATATCGAAATAGTCAAACAAATAAACTCCTTTAAAATAGACAGAAATAAAAGTATGAGAAATATTTTCTATTGAATTAAAGCTTCTTAAAAATCTGCCTTTCATGGCCTTTTTCAGCCTTTCATAGCTCTCTTTGTCAAGCCCGTCTTTTTTCAGCCTTTCTATTTCCTTGCATATTTCATCTCTGACTCTTTTCGGATCCGTAGATTCTCCTCCGAACATGGAAAAAGCATAACATTCTTCATTTGTATAATCAAATTCAAAGGTATTGTTAATAAGGCCCTGACTATACAGATAATTGTATAATTTTGAACTTTTACCCATAATCATCTCAAGAAGCAGCTTGATACCTATCTCACGCTGAAGGCTTTCCATTCCCTTTGTATATTCAGGTGTATCTTTAAAGCCCATTTGAAATAAAGGAGTTGAAACTGCAAGTGACTGTTCAATATAATTCTGTTTTATTTCTATCGGTTCTTCCGGGAATATCCTATCTATTTTAGGTATTGATTCTTTAACCTTAATGGATTCTTCCACCTGTCTGAAAACCGAGTCAGGATCAACATCGCCTACAACAAGTATCATCATATTGGAAGGATGGTAAAATGTATTATAGCATTTATATAAAATCTCTCTGTTAATTTTGCTGATACTTTCAACAGTACCGGCTATATCTATCTTTACAGGATTATTATGATAGAAAGCGCAAAGCAGGTTAAAGAAAGATCTCCATCCAGGATCATCCCTGTACATGTCTATCTCCTGAGCAATTATGCCTTTCTCCTTTTCTACACTTTCTTCCGTGATATATGGGTTCTGTACATAATCCAAAAGAAGTTTGAAATTTTCGTCGAATAAATCCGTACATGAAAAAAGGTAAACTGTCTGTGAAAAGCTGGTGTATGCATTTGGTCTCGAACCAAGTGCCGAGAATTTATCCATCACACTGCCGTCCTTCTGTTCAAACAATTTATGTTCAAGAAAATGTGCGATACCGTCGGGCACTCTTATAGGTTCTTTTTCTCCGGGTAACACAAACTCGTTATTAATTGAACCATAATGTGTGGTAAATGCAGCATGCTTCTTGGAATACCCTTTTTTCGGCACCACAAATGCCTTAAGCCCGCTGCTGTGTTCGTATATATGCATTACTTCATTCATATTCTTATATTCAACAGTCTTAATGTTCATATAAACTCTCCTCTTTCATTCTAATTTGCAGTCAAAAAATATACGGTATCCAGACTAACTTTGTTTGCAATCTTTATAACATCTTCCTTAGTAACTTTCTTACATTTTTCAATTATAGTGTCTATATAATCATTTGTACCGGCTATTGTCTGGCTAAGGTAGAAATCCACCATTCTTATCTGGCTGTCCCGCAAAGATTTCATTCCGGTCTCAATGCTTTTGATTGTTGAGTCATATTCATAATCACTGATGTTTCCTTTTTTTATTTCATCCATCTGTTCTTTTATTATATTAATGGTTTTTTCTTTGTTATTAAAATCTATTCCGCAGCTTACGATCATCAAACCTTTGAATTTCTCAAGGCGAGAAAATATATAGTATGCCAGGCTTTCCTTCTCTCTTACATTCTGAAACAGCTTGGAGTGCATTCCTCCACCAAGTATGCCGTTGTAGACTAACAGGCTGTAATAGTCTTCATCATCGGATGATATTCCTGTCCTGAAACCAATACTGAGCTTTGCCTGGTTTACATTCATTTTTTCCGTTATTTCCTTAACTTCTGTACCGGCCTGAGTTACAATTGATTTATCAAGTTCGGAAATATTATTTCTTTTTAATGACTTTAATTTTTCAACAGCATCATATATAAGAGTTTCATCGGTGTCACCCGTAATAAACACATCCATTGGATGATTTTCAATAATCATTTTGTAGTACTCATACAGATTCTCTTCATTTATATCCTCCAAGTCTTCTATCCTGCCGTATTCATATATGCTGAAGGGTTCTTCCTTGCACATTTCCTCAAAGCACCTGTCTATTGCATAATTCACCTTATCATTTACTCTGCTTTGTATAAGTCTTTTTAGATTTTCTTTTTCCTGATCCACATATTCCTTTTTAAAAACCCCATTTTCCAGTACAGGTTTATATATAATATCAAGCAAAAGGTTAAAAGAATTCTTAAACAACTCATCCTCTTTTGAAGCATATTTGTCCGATATATGTTCGATATAAAAATGGATAACATGCCTCTCGCCTTTTTTTGCAACACTGCAGTCAAAAACTGAACCATACAGTTGCTCAAGTTTCAAAGCTATTTCCTGTAGTGTAGGCAGTCCTTCGCACCCTCTTCTCAAAACAGCAGGCAGCAGTGCATTCTTAGTAACATTTTTCTCATTCAGATTATCATGAAAAAAAATGTTGACTGACCCCGTTTTGAATATACCTGTTTCTATCCTGTAGATGTTAATCCCGTTAAATGAATCCACTTTGCTAACTATTTCGTTTTTTGTTTCAGTTTGCATTAAAACCGTCCTTTCTGAAAGGTATTTATTTTTCGGTAATAACCGTTCCGGTAATAACATTTTTATAACATTTGTTTAAGTATTATTTATAGTATAATAAATTTTATTTGTAATATTCAATATATGGAAGAAATAATTAATACTTTTCCGGCATATCTAAATAATTTCAATGAATTTATAAAATACAATTTCTGAGGTTAGAATAATAATTGTTAATATAGCAATTATTATTGATATAAATAACTTGTTATGCTGGTTGGTTTTATTCAGGAAAAGAATTCTTCTATAAAACAACCAGCACAGCACACAATAGTTTAAATCAATTTAAATTGCAATAAATTAATCTAAATATCATGAATTACGGAGGTTAAGTATGAATAACACTAGAAGCAGAAAATATCCCAGAGTACATGAGAAAAGTTCATGTGCAGAAGAAGAAAGTATAATGAATATTAGCGCTACCACAGCAATAAGCATTCTTGCCGTTACCTTTATTCAGGGCATATTATTGGGGTATTTTTTCAACAAAAAGTCCAGGAGATAAAGAAAAAACCTTTTGATTATGCAAAACATAATTAAAAGGTTTTTTCTTTATTTCGAAAATATTTTTTTACCGTTTTCATATCCCTATGGACTTGAATTTTTAATTTTTCAGGATTATCATACCGCATTTCATCACGTATCTTTTTTATGAAGTATAACTTCATATCCTTCCCGTATAATTCCATGTCAAAATTAAATATATGCGTTTCCAGTCTAATACCCGTATTTTCATCAAATGTCGGATTTAAGCCTACATTTGTTATACTTTTATATTCGATTCCATCTATTATAGAAAGGGTTACATACACTCCTCTTGCAGGTATAAGCAGTGTTCCGTCGGGATATATATTTGCTGTGGGGAACCCCATCTTTGAACCCAGCCGTTTACCCTTTACGACTTTCCCTGAAAGCTCGTACTTTCTGCCAAGAAGCTTTGCAGCCCTTTCAACATCACCGCTTTTGATATAATTCCTTATCAATGTGCTGCTGACAATCTCGCCATCTATTATGATAGGAGGTATCTCTATAAATTCAAAGTCATATTTACCGGATAACTTCTTCAATAATTCAACATTGCCTGATCCCTTATGCCCGAAAGTATAATTAAAGCCTGCTACAGCAAGCTTTATTTTCAGTTTCCCGACAAGCACATCACGAACAAAATCCTCCGGTTGCATTCTGGCATAATCTTCAGTGAAATTATCGATAACAAGACTGTCAATTCTTCTTTCACTTAGCAGTTCTGACTTCCGAGCAATTGTTGTAAGCAACGGAGTTTTTGTTTTACTTGATAAAACATCATCGGGATGTTTGTCAAAAGTGTAGATAACAGAAGTCAGTTTTCTCTTGCTGCATTCTTTTCCAAGAGTATCAACCAGCACCATATGTCCTGAATGAAGACCGTCAAAAGTGCCCAATCCTACTCCTGTATAACCATTAAATATATTTAAACCGTTGTTGTATATTATATTCATAATAACCTCTTAACGAAATAATTTCTTTGATTTCAGGTATTTTTTGCCATAGCGACTATTTACCTCCGCTAATGCAATAAAGTTACCTGATGAATCATATACTCTGACTAATTCATCATCAATCATATTATCTCTTATTGGTACATATGCACCGTTTATCAACTTTTTCTGATCTTCATTGTTTAATTTGACATAACCAAATTGATTTAATGCCGAATCTGTTGGTATAAGTATTTCCTCGATTCTGTTTTCTTCTGCTTTCCTCTTTATCTCCTCAAGAGTCACTGCATCCTGCAGCTTAAAATTTCCTGCCGCAGTGCGAAGCAGAAATGACATATGCCCGCCGCATCCCAGCTTTTCGCCGATATCCGCGCATAATGTCCTTACATAAGTACCTTTTGAACACTTAACGTCAAAAATTACTTTTTTGTTTTGAATAATACTAAGTATATCAATAGAATAAATTTTTATTTCACGTGGAGGCCTCTCTACCTCTACACCGTTTCTCGCAAGTTTATAAAGCCTCACTCCGTCAATACTTACCGCGGAATACATAGGAGGCACTTGCATTTGCTTTCCTATAAATGAGTTTATTGTTTCCAGTATCTGCTCTCTTTCAGGCAAAATATCACTGGTTCTTATCACTCGTCCCGTAGAATCCTGTGTGTCTGTTGAAACTCCCAACGTAAGTTCAGCCCTGTATTCCTTACCTTTATCAGTAAAATATTCAATAGCTTTTGTTGCATTTCCTATACAAAGGGGTAAAACTCCGGCAGTTCCCGGGTCCAATGTGCCGGTATGGCCTATCTTTTTTATCTGAAGCAGTTTTCTTAAATAGGCAACCACATCAAAAGATGTCATTCCCGGAGGCTTTAATACATTTATAATCCCATTCATACTATAATGCATTCCTTATTTCTTCTATAATGTTCTTTTTTGCAGTTTCAATATCAGTTATTACCGTACAGCCCGCAGCCCTTTGATGACCTCCGCCGTTAAATTTTTTTGCAATAAGGGACACATCCACATATCTGTTTGACCTTAGATTTATCTTTATTTCACCGTTTTCCTTCTGCTTTATCACTACTCCCACTTCCACACCGCATATATTTCTTGCGTAATTTACTATTCCTTCTGTATCCTCATCCTTCGCACCAGCAGCTTTTATCATTTCTCCGTCAATGATTATCAAAGCAACGGTACCTTCTTCAAAAAGCTCGATTTTGTTTACAGCTGCTCCGATAAGCTTTAACTTTTCTATAGAAACTATTTCAAAAAGCTGCCTTGATACCTCAGCTACATCTATGCCTTTACTGACTAAATCCGCTGCTACCATATGGGTTGATTGTTTGGTATTGCTGTATCTGAATCCGCCGGTATCTGCCGCGATGGCTGTATAAATATATAAAGCTATATCTCTGTCTATCTCAACACCCATTAAAATCAAGAATTCATGAATAATTTCACCTACAGATGAAGCTGATGCATTAACAAAATTATATTGGGCAAATAAAGTATTAGTTTTATGATGGTCGATATTTACCGTGACAGGAGCACTATTAAATAATGCAACTCTTTTTCCAAGGCGTTCTATATCTCCTGTATCCAAAGCTATAACAAGATCATACTCTTCGACTTTTCCGTCCCATATCCTGGCTTCATCGATTCTGGGCAAAAACGAGTATACCTGCGGTGCATTTTCCTCTAAATAAATTTGAACTAGCTTGTCCATTTTTCTCAATGCAGCAGCAAGCGCAAGGCTAGAACCCAAACTGTCCCCATCAACCGTGACATGAGGCAGGACAGCCACTTTTTTTGATTTTTTTATAACCTCAATAATATTATTTATTTGCATAATGCTCCCTTTCATTAATATTATCAAAATATAGCCAGTCACTAAATCTAATTTTTATTTTCTTTCTTTAATGTTTCATTTATTAATTTATTCATATACATGCCACGCTCTATTGAATTATCCAATTCAAACTGAAGTTCCGGAGTATATCTTAGCTGTATGCGTTGTCCAACTTCATGCCTTATGAATCCCGATGCACTTTTTAGAGCACTTATTGCGTTTTTCTTTTCTTCTTCGTTGCCGTAAACACTGACATAAACTTTAGCATATCTGAGATCCCGGGTCACATTTACTTCTGTAACACTCACAAACTCGGGCATTCTTGGATCTTTTATTTCATTTTGTATAATGCTGCTTATCTCCCTCTTCATTTCCTCAGAAATCCTGTTGGTCCTTTCTATCATAGCAATAGTCCTCCTTTAAAACAGAAGCCGTTAATAACAAGGATATGGCATAATATATATTACTATGCATAAACCTGTTTAATAACAGCTCCTTTTGCATTAATAAATTATTTCTCTACTTCCTCCATTACAAAGGATTCAATCACGTCGCCCTCTTTAATGTCATTAAAGTTCTCAATAGACAGACCGCATTCATAGCCCTGTGCAACTTCCCTTACATCATCTTTAAATCTCTTCAGTGATTCAAGCTTCCCTTCATAAATTACTACACTGTCTCTTATCACTCTTATTTCTGAATTTCTGAGTATTTTGCCGTCGGTAACATAGCATCCGCCTATGGTTCCAACACCCGAAACTTTAAATATTTGCCTAACCTCTGCATGGCCCATTACCACTTCTTTAAATGTAGGCTCAAGCATTCCTTTCATAGCAGCCTCTATATCTTCTATTGCATTGTAAATTACTCTGTAAAGCCTTATATCTACTCCTGCATCTTTTGCAGCATCCATTACGTTAGCACCGGGCCTTATGTTAAAACCAATAATAATCGCATTCGACACTGATGCAAGAGTAACGTCCGATTCAGTGATTGCACCTACTGCACCGTGAATTATACGTACTCTGACCTCATCATTGCTCAGCTTTTCGAGTGATTGCTTAATCGCTTCAACCGAACCTTGCACGTCTGCTTTTACTATAATGTTAAGCTCCTTGACTTTACCTTCCTGTATCTGACTAAACAGATCATCAAGAGAAACTTTAGGCGCATGGCTTTTAATATCAATTTCCCTTTGTTTGAGTTTTCTCTTCTCTACCAATTGCTTAGCAAGTTTTTCATCTTTTACTACATAGAATATTTCTCCTGCTTCAGGTACATCCGGTAATCCGAGTATTTCTGCAGGCATAGAAGGCCCTGCGGATTTTATTTTGGAACCTTTATCATCAGTCATAGCCCTAATTCTTCCAAATGTTGTTCCTGCAATTATCGAATCTCCTACCTGAAGCACTCCTCTTTGAACAATAACTGTAGCCGTAGGACCTTTTCCTTTGTCCAGACGTGCTTCTATTATTGTACCTTTAGCCTGTTTGTTCGGATTTGCCTTAAGCTCCTGCATATCTGCAACAAGTAGTATCATTTCCAGCAGTTGATCTATGTTTTTCCTTTCTTTAGCAGAGATATTTACGCATATAGTATCCCCGCCCCATTCTTCCGGAACAAGTCCGTGTTCTGTAAGTTCCTGTTTTACTCTGTCAGGATTTGCACCCGGTTTGTCAATTTTATTAATAGCTACTATTATAGATACATTTGCTGCTTTTGCATGATTTATAGCTTCAACCGTTTGAGGCATTATTCCGTCATCAGCTGCAACAACAATTACCGCTATATCAGTTACTTGCGCACCCCTTGCTCTCATTGCTGTAAACGCTTCATGTCCGGGTGTGTCAAGGAAAGTTATAGTCCTGTCATTAACTTTTACCATATAAGCACCTATATGCTGCGTTATACCGCCTGCTTCAGATTCTATAACATTAGTTTTTCTTATTGCATCGAGCAGTGAAGTCTTACCATGGTCAACATGACCCATTACCGTAACTACAGGAGGCCTTGGTACCAAATCCTCTTCTTTATCTTCGCTTTCATCAAAAAGTATATCTTCTTCATGTACTTCAACTGCTTTTTCAGCTGTTATTCCAAATTCATCAGCAACCAATGCTGCCGTATCGAAATCGATCTCCTGATTTAATGTAACCATCATTCCCAGAGACATTAATTTTTTGATAACCTCAGCAGCCGTTTTTTTCATCGCCTCCGCCAAATCTTTAACGGTTATTATCTCAGGTATTTTTATAGATGTAAGCACTGCTTTAGGTGGTATATGCTTTTCCTGCACTTTATCTTCCTGTGCTTTATTCTTTTTCTGTTTTACCGGCTTTTTAAACTTCCTTTCTTCATAAAGGTCATCTAATATAAAATCATCAGACAGCATATCAGCAACCCCTTGTTTGCCTGCAATCAGAACTTTTTGGGGTTTGAACTTCTTATGCTTATTGGCTATCTGAGATTTAGGAAGCTCTTTTTTAGTATCATAATTCAGGTTTTTATTATGATACTCTTTTTTGATATCTAGGCGTACGCCTTTTTCTTCTTTTTGGGGTACATTGTAATCCGTCTTCGGTATATCCAGCGTTTTTAAACCACTTCTTGCAGCATTGTCTGCAGCGTTCTGCCTAGGATGGTCTCCATGACCATGCTTTGTACTGCTTTCCTTGATCTGCTTATTACTTAAGCTTTCCTGCGTCCTTTCGCTTTTGCCTTCATGTTCTGAGGCTTTTAAATGCCTGTTGTCTTTGCTATCTGCTGCCTCTTTGCTTATTTCTGCCTTTTTCTTTTTACCACTTTTTTCATGATCCTTGCTCAAATCATCTTTCTGTGCACTTATTGATTTTGATGCGCTTGCAACAGCAGTTCCTGTACTCTTTTCCTTCATTTTTACTGATTCCTTTTCAACAGTCTTTCCTTGTTTATCTGATTTATTCTTGTTTTCTTCTTTTCCCACATTATTTTTAATTACAGTAGCATCATCTTTTTTAGCAACTGTTTTTTTATCTTCTTTCTGGCTGACTTCTTCTTTTGCAATTGGTCTTTCCGGTTCAGCCTGCGTACTAACCGTTTCTTTTATTTTAGCCTTTGCAGATTTTTCCAATGCGGCCTTTCTCAAATCATTACCTGTGTCCCTTATAAATCCGGGTCTTAATCCTGTACTGCTGTCAGCTTTTCTGACAATTCCTCCTTTGGATGATTTTACATCACTTCCGGTATCAATACTTCTGCCTTTAGTCATTTGTTTTTGTTCATCATCTTCAGAATCTATTATTATTTCAGTTTTTCGTATTATCCTGGGGCCGCTTTTTATCTCTTTCCTGCTTTCACGGCTGGGCTGAGCAGAGGTAATGGTCTTCTTATCATCAGCACCTGGCTTATTGCCGTCATCATGCCTTATTATTCCAATATGTTTGTAGAATGCTTCCAGTTGATCATCTTCAATTAAACTCATGTGATTTTTAACTTTGATGTTAATTTCCTCGAGTTTTTCAATTACCCTTTTACTTGTTGTATTTAACTCTTTCGCAAGTTCATATATTCTTACTTTCGCCAATCTATGCACCCCCGCTTTCTTTCATGTAGTTATCGATCATTTCCGTAATCTTGTTCGCAAAATTCTTATCAGTTACTGCCAATACTGACCGTATCTGTTTTCCTGTATATCTACCGAGCATATCTTTCTCTCCAAAAATCCTTAACTTTATATCATTATATTTACACATATTGATGAATTTTTTCTTTGTGTTTTCGGACGCGTCCTCTGCCAGTATTACCAGGCAAACTCTGGATGATTTTATTGCCCTTTCGCAGGTCTCATCACCTGAAATAAGTTTTCCTGCCTTTACCGCCAGTCCAATAAACATATATATATTATTGGGCATTATCTCCCTCCAATTGCATTCTTAATTGATTATAAACATCCTCACTAATTGGTGAATCAAATGCTTTTTCCAGTCTTTTTGCCTTTATTGCTTTTTCGAGACATTCCGAATCCCTGCAAATGTATGCACCTCTTCCGGGCTTTTTCCCTGTAAAGTCTACACTTATCTCATTTTCTTTGTTTTTTACTACTCTGATTAGCTCCTTTTTTGGTTTCATCTCCTGACAACCAAGGCATAAACGCAATGGTATCTTTCTTTTCTTCATTTTTTTACAACTCCCTCCAATTAAAGGATTATTACTTAAGAATGCAAGAAAGATTCATCATCCTCTTCATTCTGCAATATCCCCGGAGCAGTTATTATTCCGCATCGGCTTCATCTGAATCATCGTCATCTATATACTCAGTTGTGATTTCAGATATGCTTTCATTATTATCATCCGCATTATAATTGAGCAATTCTTGTTCTATTGTAGCTCTCAGCTGTGATTCACTCTTTATATCTATTTTCCAGCCTGTAAGCTTTGCTGCAAGTCTTGCATTTTGTCCTTCCTTACCTATAGCAAGAGATAACTGGTAATCAGGTACTATTACTTTTACTGATTTTTCTTCCTCATTTATATCAACCCTGATTGCCTTTGCAGGACTTAGACTACTTGAAATTAACTCTTCAGGATTGCTGCTCCACTTTATTATATCAATTTTTTCTCCCCTGAGTTCATCCACTATAGCCTGAACCCTTGTCCCTTTTTGCCCTACACAGGCTCCTACGGGATCAACATTAGGATCTTTTGAAAACACAGCTATTTTTGTTCTTGAGCCTGGCTCACGTGCAATGCCTTTTATTTCAACAATCCCTTCATGAATTTCAGGTACTTCAAGTTCAAACAGCCTTTTTACCAATCCCGGGTGTGTTCTCGAAAGCATTATTTGAGGCCCTTTTGTGCTCTTTTTTACTTCAACGATATAAGTCTTTATTCTTTCATTAAACCTATATTCCTCACCGGGTGTCTGTTCCTGAGCAGTTAATATAGCTTCTGTTTTGCCAAGATCGATTATTACATTGTTTCTTTCAGCCCTAAGTATTATACCTGTTACTATATCTCCCTCTTTATTGGAAAATTCATCATATATAATGCTTCTTTCTGCTTCCCTTATTCTTTGCATTATTACCTGTTTTGCCGTTTGTGCTGCTATTCTTCCGAATTTTTTTGGTGTAATCTCTACCTTGCAATTGTCTCCCAACTGGTATTTAGGGTCAATTCCCCTTGCAGTATCAAGTGAGATTTCAGTAAGATCATTTTCAGGTATTTCTACAACTTTCTTTAAAGCATAAACACGTACTTCTCCGTCTTCTCTGTCCATTTCAATCTGGACATTCTGTGATGTTCCGAAATTCTTTTTATATGCGGATACTAAAGCTGCCTCTATTGCTTCTATTAATACTTCCTTGTCAAGCCCCTTTTCTTTCTCTATCTGTTCTAAAGCAAGCATAAGCTCTGTGCTCATTTATAATAACCTCCTGATATAACTTATTAAATCTGCACGATTTATTATATTTGAAGATTTTATCTCTCTGTTATCATATTAAATATATATATAAAGCCTGCATATTAAAACTTAACAGCTCTCTTTACTATTGCAACTTTATCTTTTTCAAAAGCCAGTTCTCCTTTTTGGGTATTTATAACTATATTTCCGTCTATAAGCCCAACCAGTTCACCTTCAAAGAACTTTTCCCCGTTATAGGGTTCATATAGCTTAACTTCTACATCCTGCCCCTTATATCTTACAAAATCACTTTCCTTCTTGAGAGGCCTATCCAGACCTGGTGAAGAAACTTCCAAAAAATAAGATTGCTTTATCGGGTCTGCTTCATCAAGCATGTCACTAATTCTTTCGCTGACAACCTGACAATCATCGATCATTATTCCGCCCGGTTTATCTATGTAAATACGCAAATACCAATTGTTGCCTTCTTTCACAAACTCTACATCGACCAGTTCGAAACCATATTCATCCACAACTTTGGAAGCCATATCAGCTACCAGTTCTTCAACCTTTTTTCTGGACATATATATTCCTCCGCAATATTTTGATATTAATTTAGCTATCGAAAATATTAAATATCCAAAGCTTTAAATATTTGATTAATTATGTTACCTGTTTTGCACTATAAACATTTATATATGGCAGTCTCAGTAAAAACAAATAATATGAAAGAGTGGGGTTGACCCACTCTTTCATGTCAAAATACTATTAGCATTAGTCTAGAAGTATTATATCACTATTATATGTAATTATCAACATTTTATTAATTATTATAGATATTTCTTAATTATATACCATATCAAACATACTTAACTGGTCACTCTCAGGCAAACCGTCCAGGCATCCGCTCTGCTTTAAAACCTCTATTACAGCCTTACTTACACCTGATTTGATTCTCAAATCATCTACTGATGAAAATGTACAGGATTTGCGTGCTTCAGCGATACTTCTGGCAGCAGCCGTTCCAAGCCCCTGCAGAGAATTTAAAGGAGGACGTATACCATCAGAAGTAATAAGAAATTTTTCAGCATCAGATAGATAAATATCTATTGGTGCAAATTTAATACCTCTTGCATACATTTCCAATACGATTTCCAATATTGTTTTCACATTGCTTTCCTTGGCTGAAGCGTCATTTCCTTTTTGCTCTATTTCTTTTATTTTAGCTTTAACCAATTCAGGCCCTTTACACATTATGGCTGCATCGAAGTCATCAGCTCTTACTGTGTAATATGCAGCATAGTATGCCTCAGGATGATAAACTTTATACCATGCAATTCTGAGGGCTGAAAGGACATAAGCAGCAGCGTGTGCTTTAGGGAACATGTATTGTATTTTTTTACATGAATCGATATACCACTCAGGAACATCGTATTGCCTCATTATATCTTCATATTCCTGTGTCAGCCCTTTTCCCTTTCTTACATCCTCCATTATTTTAAATGCCGTTTTCGGAGGAAGACCTTTATACATAAGAGTTACCATAATGCTGTCCCTGGTACCTATTACTTCAGAAATAGTACATATTCCTTCCCTAACCAAATCCTGTGCGTTACCAAGCCATACACCTGTACCATGGGACAATCCGCTTATCTGTATCAGGTCGGTAAAGGTCTTTGGCTTCGTTTCAAGTATCATCTGACGTACAAAGCCGGTACCGAGTTCCGGAAGTCCCAGAACTCCCAGCGGGCATCCTATATCCTCGGGTTCTACACCCAGGGGTTCAGTTCCAAGGAGCAGCTGCATAACCTTTTCATCAGGTACCGGTATATCTTTTACCTTTACACCTGTCAGTGTTTCAAGCATGCGTATCATAGTCGGGTCATCATGTCCGAGTATGTCAAGTTTGAGTATCGTATCATGCAATGAATGGAAATCAAAGTGCGTTGTAATAACATCTGCCTCTGTATTATCAGCCGGCCTTTGGACCGGTGTAAAGTCATAAACGTCATAATTCTGAGGTACGACTATAATTCCTCCGGGATGTTGTCCTGTAGTACGCTTAACTCCTGTGCATCCTTTAACAAGCCTGTTTATTTCCGCATTTGTAACGGTTATGCCTTTTTCATCAAGATATTTTTTTACAAAACCATATGCAGTTTTTTCCGCAAGGGTACCAATAGTCCCTGCACGGAACGTATGGCCTTTACCAAACAGTTCTTCTGTGTATTTATGGGCTATTGGCTGATATTCACCGGAAAAATTTAAATCTATATCAGGAGATTTATCCCCTTCAAAGCCAAGGAAGGTTTCAAAAGGTATGTCATGCCCGTCCCTGTTCATAAATGTCCCACAATTATCGCACTTTTTAGGAGGCAAATCGAAACCTGATCCTACAGAACCATCGGTTATAAATTCTGACTTTTTGCAATTGGGACATACGTAATGAGGAGGAAGGGGATTTACCTCCGTTATTCCGCTCATTGTAGCTACAAAGGAAGAACCAACTGAACCCCTTGAACCTACAATATAACCATCGCTTAATGATTTGGCCACAAGCTTCTGTGCTATTATGTACATTACCGCAAAACCGTTTTTTATAATAGAGTTTAATTCCTTTTCCAACCTTTTTGCTATCAATTCCGGCAGGGGATCACCATATATTTCTCTTGCCCTCTGCATGGTAATACGTTCCAGTTCCTCTTCGGCGCCATCAATAGAAGGAGGATAAGTACCAGGAGGAATCGGAACTATGCCATCATCAATCATATCTGCTATAGCATTGGTATTTGTGACCACCACTTCATATGCTTTTTCACTTCCCAGGTATGAAAATTCATCCAGCATTTCATCTGTGGTGCGGAAATATAAAGGTGCCTGTTTATCTGCATCTGTATATCCCTGCCCTGCCATAAGTATTCGCCTGTATATTTCATCTTTGGGATCCATAAAATGTACATCACATGTGGCAACAACAGGTTTATTT